>NNBV01000011.1_pt1 | contig 45098 bp, 39 predicted proteins | sample 1173771 | NCBI WGS metagenome assembly NNBV01 (sample SAMN07173938, study PRJNA388173) | plant metagenome | isolation source: symbiotic tissue sample KVS11 | place: Norway: Troms, Kvaloya island | reverse complement strand
GCTATATGGAAGTAAGTTCGATATTCTCGCCAATACTGCAAGCAGATCAAAACCTGGTCTGACAAATCTAGTTTATTTGGGCAACCCCGAGTTTTTTTGGGACTGGCGGCATCCTGCATGACTTTGACCATCTCATCAAATGTATGCCGTTGCACCCCAACTAGACGTTTGAACTCTCGGTTAGATAACTTTTTTGTTTGCTCGTATCGCATATCCAAATTGATTTACACGGCAAAACCCATCATCTTACCATAAAATAATTTTGCAAGAGGTCTATTGACTAAGTAAGTGGGTGTAAATAATTAAAGGTTTGTAGTGGGGACTTTAGTCCTCTCTTAAGGGCTAAAGCCCTTACTAAGAGCTAATTCAATTGGATTTTACATTACTTAATATAGTTTGATTTATTCTTGCCCACTTACTTATCCCTCTCCTAAGAAACAGTATTTGCTTGGGGCTGAGGAGGAGAGGGTTATGTTTAAAAAAATAAAGAGGCAAATCGCTCTCTTTCGACGCTTTACCTCTCAACAACAGATAATTACAACTAACAATTACAATTTAGAACGGTCAGTCAAAATCTCATAACCAGTCTCTGTCACCAAAACTGTATGCTCAAACTGAGCTGACAAAGAATTATCCACAGTGACTGCTGTCCAACGGTCAGATAATGTCCGCGTGTGTCTAGAACCGGCATTTAAAATTGGCTCAATTGCCAGCGTCATTCCCGCCCGGAGTTTAACATTTGGCATCTCGCGGGTACGGTAGTTGAATACTGAAGGTTCTTCATGCAGATTACGACCGACACCGTGTCCAGTGAATTCTTCAACTATACTAAAGCCGTTAGCTTTCACATGGTCTTCAATTGCTCCAGCTAAGTCAAGCAGGTAGACACCAGCTTTTACTTGTTCAATGCCCTTATATAAAGCTTCTTCTGCTACGCGAATTAATTTAGCAGCTTCTTGAGTCACTTCACCGACAGCAATTGAAATGCAAGAATCGCCATGAAAGCCTTGGTAATAAGCACCCGTATCTACTTTTAATACATCGCCCACCCGAATCACTTTCTTGGGACTAGGAATACCATGCACTGCTTCATTGTTAATGCTGGAGCAAATAGAACCTGGAAAACCGTGATATCCTTTAAAACTTGGTGTTGCCCCCATTTCGCGGATACGTTTTTCTGCATAAGCATCCAAATCGGCTGTGGTCATTCCTGGCTTTACTAGCTCGGAAATTTCTTTTAGAACAGTTGCTACAATTGTCGCTGATTGCCGCATGATTTCGATTTCACGCGGCGATTTAATTTCAATTCCTCGGCGTTGCTTTTTCGCAGTTGTAGGCTGAGTTGTTTGAGAAAGTAAGTTACTGAAAATGTTCATAGTAAATTAATAATTACTGGTGGCTCTGCCGTTTAAGTATCAATGCTTTCTCTAGAATACTTGAGAAATAATATCTATAATTTAAGTTATTTTAATCTCTGATAGAGATTGTTCCAGTTTAGCCGTAACGTATATACAATAACACATTCGCATACTCATAATGTGTTGGACTTGAATAAAAATCGCCATAAATTATTTTTGGCTGCACACTATAGGACTGAGTTCAATTCTCTTTAATTGAAACATTAAACCTCTACAAAATACTGAGTCGAATAATTTTTAATTCCTGATGGCAATTTCTCCAGTCATGCCAGCTTCCGTATGTCCTGGTATTGGACAACGCAAGCCATAAGTACCAGATTTCAGGGGCACAAATACCCATTCTGCTTCCCCACCCGGCTTGAGTTCCAGTTCGTGAATGGCTCCTTTTATTTCTACTTTGCCTGCGTCAACTTTTTGTGTCCAGATGCCATCGGCAAAATCTTTAGCAGTAAAATAGTGCTTCAGTTGGCTGGGATTGGTAAGCCGTATTTGATAGCGTTTGCCAACCTCGAATTCCAAATAATTTGGCTCAAACTTCAGTTCGTTAGCAGAATTACCCAAGCTAACTGTAACTTCTGTAGCTGGTTGCTTGAGCAAATCGCCAGATACATTCGCCGCCATTGCTGGAGTCGCAGCGATGAAATTCAGTCCCAAAAGCAACGTTAATATCACGTAGTTCCACCGTAATATTTGCAGCCAAGCAGTAGTAGGGAAAGCAATGGATGTAATTACAATTTGATATAAATGGTTGTAAGTTTTCATCGGTAGTTCTCAAAAGGCAATGCTGATGAGCAAGAATAATTAATCTGACTTTTCACAGGATTTGGCAAACCTCTCACCTAAAAGTAGAGGCTTTGATTTTACCCTTCTCTAGTAAATAAGGTGACTAGGGGGTTAGGTTTCGCGTTGGTTTTTCCAGATAACGTGAAAAGTCAGAACAATTAATTAGGTAGCGGAAAAAACTACTTTACCTATTCTTTATATTATCCATGCCCGATGCCCATCTCTACCTAATACTTTTTTCTGCTAAGACGGATGGGCCAGCAGTGACGACCACTATTTGATCTGGGTGGAGTAACTCACGAGCCGTTTGATTAACTTCGTCAAGGGTGACTTTCTGAATTTTATCAGTGAAGGAGTGCAATTCTACTTTATCTAGTTCGTACACCTCATTCATCAGAATTCTATCTGTTAATTCTTCTGGGTTGGCCAGGGAAACTTTGTAGTTGCTGATGAGGGTACGTTTAGCTGTTTCTACTTCCAGTGCGGTAACGCCTTGTTGATGAATTTGCTGTAGTATTTGGCGGGTGCTAGCGATCGCTTTACTGCTATCTTCAGGACTAGTTTGCATTTCTATCAAAAATGTGCCTGCATTTTTCCCGGCTTGGAAGGAGCTATAAATTCCATAGCTCAAACCTTGGCGATCGCGCACTTCTGCACCCAGTCTACTAGATAGGGTATCGCCTCCCAAAATTTGGTTTAATACTAAGGCTGCATGAAACCGAGGATCATAACGGTTAATACCTGTGTAACCCATATAAGTTACAGCTTGGGCTTTGCCTGGTAAAACTGGATTGATACTGACTATTTTCTCCGGCATTGATACCGGCGGATATTTTAATTTAGGTGCTTGGCCGCTAACTTCCCAGTTACCAAACTCATTTTTAATGAGCGATCGCACTTTGTCTAGATCAAAATCTCCCACCAGCGCTAGCACTGTCGTGTCTGGACGATAATGTTTAGCTTTAAAGTCAATCACATCCTGGCGCTGAATCTGCTGTAAACTCTCTTCTGTGGGAAAGGTGTGTAAGGGATGTTTTTTCGGGTAAATTGACTGAACAAATACTCTTCTGGCTACTTCTGATGGCTCATCTAATTCCTGTTGTAGATCAGTTAAAGTTTGTTCACGATGCAGTTCTAACTCTTTTGCTGGAAAGGTACTATTCTTAACAACATCTGCCAATATCTCAACGAGTATCGGCAAATCCTCTGCTAAACTATCACCTTCGATATGCACACCTTCGCGGTAGGTTTGAAAGTCTAAACTCGCTCCTCGTTCTGCTAAGACTTGGGCAATAGTTAAGACATCTTTGCTTTTAGTGCCACTGAGCAAATTCTCTGCCACAAAAGCAGCCAGTCCAGCTTTATTTTCTGGATCAAATTCCGTCCCGGCTTGAATGTAGCCGCTCAGGGTAACGGTGGGAGTACTATGATCGGGTAACAGTAATAACCGCAGTCCGTTAGTAAATTTAAATTCCTGTGGTAAGACTTGGGCGATGTCTTCTCTACCAGAGGCTTTACCAACAACGGCAAGCAACGCATCTGTAGCCAAATCTACAGGCGGTAAGTAGTTCCCCACCTCAGAAAGAAGCACGGGTGCGCCTGGAGAAAAATTTTCTGTAGTTTGGGCTGAATCTGGTTTGTCAGCAACCCCTGTTATTCGCTTCTGGGTTGGTTCAAAAAAACCTACTGTCCTGGCTTCTTTTCTGAGATATTTGTTGATCACAGCGACAACATCCGTTGGCTTCACCAGACGAACAGCCGCCAAATAGCGGTCTGTGTAGCGATAATCACCAACAGTTGTCTCATCATTGCCCAATCGCATTGCTTGAGAGGTGATATCTCGATTACTCAAAATTACATCTGCTGTTAATTGAGTTTTGGCTCGTTCAACTTCTTCAGATGTCACGCCTTTTTCTGCTACATTGGCGATCGCACCACTCAACACTGAGTCAATTTTTTTCAAATCTTGTTTAGAACCAGCCGTTACCAACACCTCATACCAGCCAGATTCTCGCAAACTGGTAACGGATGCTGTTAATTCACTAGCTAAACCTGACTCCACCAATGCCTGATAAAGTCTAGAACTCCGTCCCTCTGTCAAGATGTAATCCATCACATCTAGTGCAGGCACATCTGGTTGATTTGCATCCGGTAGCGGATACACAACTTGTAAAAGCCTTCCTGCTCCCGGTTCTCGCAATACTATGGGAGATGAAGGAGAAATAAGTCTTGCCGACGCTCGTGGACTCGCTAATGCTGCGCTATCCTGCCTCTTTGGTAATTCGCCAAATACCTCTTTAATTGTTTCTAGGGTATTGGCAGTTTGAAAATCTCCAACAATTACTAAAACGGCATTATCGGGACTGTAAAAATTGCGGTAATATTTTTCTACCTGCTCAACTTCAAATTTTTCAACATCAGCTTTAGTGCCACCTACAGGCAACCCATAGGCATGGTTGGGAAACACCGCTTGCATGACGGCGCGGTTGAGGCGATATTCTGGACTATTTTCATAACCCTGCAACTCGGAAATTACTACCCGCTTCTCACTCGCTAATTGCTCTGGCTCAATCTGGGAATTTTGCATCCTGTCTGCTTCCAGCACTAAAAGCGCTTTTAGCTTGTTTCGTTCCACAGTACCGTAATATGCAGTTTGGTCATAGCTAGTGAAAGCATTGGAATCACTACCTAAGGCACTAAACAAACGTCCAAATTGAATCGGACGATTTTTCGTGCCTTTAAACATCATGTGTTCCAACTGGTGGGCAATGCCATTCACGCCTGGTTCTTCGTTGCGTGAGCCAACCTTGTACCACACCTGCACCGTCACCACTGGCGCAGTATGCACTTCCTTTGTCAGGATAGTTAGACCATTCTCCAGCACTGTCTTACGGACATTTTCTGTCAGTGTTGAGGGCATTATTCTTTTTGCTAGCAAGGTTGACTGATCTTTTTCTTTGTTAGATATGGCTGTATGTTGGCTATGGGCAGGTTGATCGCTCAACAAAAAAACCGCTACTAGCCATAAGCTTAAAAGTAATAACGGCAAGGGATATTTATAAAATCTGGAAAATCCATACATGTATTTAGCATATATATCTGTAAATTACAGCATTTTTCAGGTATTTAGACCGCAACTGGACGGGAATTAAGGAGCGGTATAGTTCAATAACTTGAAAAGTGCTGTAAGTTACATAGTTATGTTGGTGAGTGACGATAGTTTAATTGGGCAAAAAATCTGTTACCTCGGTAACAATACAGAAAAACAATATATTAGCAATAAAGGTAATAAAAAAGCTAAATTATGGCAGTTTTGTTAAAACCCGAATGAATTCCAGGGGTAAGCCATCGGTATCGGCGATGAAAGCTACTTCGTAAATGCGATCGCCTATTTGCTGTTGTGTCGGTTCTAAAAGTACTTTCAACGGTTGTAATTCTTCGGATTGACTTTCAGTGGAGTTTAATACACGTTCTTGTAAGTTTGTCAACCAACTAGGTAAATCTGGTGTAATCTCAGTTAAATCGAACGAGAGATGATAGTACCCCACATAATGCTCGTCAGCAAAGGCATCTGGGGCCGGTTTTGGTTCGGGAATTTGGATCAATTCAATTCTGCCGCCCAATCCTTCCATCCAGCAAGCTAGGGTGTAGCCGGTAGTAAAGCGTTCCGAAATTGTAAACCCTAAATGTTCGTAGAAAGCGATCGCTCGATGAATATTCGCAGTCCGAATAGAAGCGTGGTGCATAATTTGTTCTTTGTCCTTTGTCCTTTGTCAGTTGTCAGTTGTTCTCTTTTATGAAGTTCTGATCGGAGAAAACCTCCGATCAGAACTTTGTCCTTTGTTATTCACTAATGACTAATGACCAATGACAAATGACTAATGACTAATGACCATTACTCAAATAACCTGAAATAAGGGTAGCGTACAGGGACACCAGGTTCTTTTTCCAAGTCAAAATTAATCACTTCCCAACAAGGATCTTCTGAGGTATCGGGGCTAAACTCCACGGGTAAACCGTACAAACGCGCAGCAGTAGCTTCTGGTTGTCCAGCACGCCAAGGTGTGCTGCGTTCTAAGTAGCCACTCATCAATTCCTGATACCGTCGAGCAATAATCACTCTTGTTGCTCGAAAGCCTTGGGTATACAGCTTATCTAATGCCTCGTGAATTTCAAAGCGAATACCATCGGGATGAGTATGCTGTCTATACCATTCATTATTCCATCTCCGCCAATGACGCCCCGATTGCAAATGGATTAACTCTCCATTTTTAGGATTAGCTTCAAACGCGCCATGACGAGAACACAAATAGGTATCTGTTAGTGTCAGCGCCGGAATAGTCTGGCGACAATGGGGACACTGTATTTCCGGCCCAAACATCGGGTACTGCAAACCTGGATTCATCATGAAGTGCGTACAAACATAATTTTGTCTTCACCAGCACTAGTGGGTTGGATTATACACTTCGGCTCAACCACTTTGGGTTACTTGTTCACTGCTGCATAGACACGGAGTTGCAGCAGGAACATTGTTCACTAGTGTTTTCCTCAGCGTAGAGGCTTGACGCTGTGATATCCTGGTTGTGCAACCAGCCTCAAAGGTTGGAGTTTCTCCAGTATTCCTGGGTACCATATTAATATTCTATCGTGTCTACCGCTTCTTACTGGACATCTCCTGATTTTTCTCAAGCTGCCTTCATCGCAGCCAATGCTGTTGTTATCGGTTCGGTAAATATAGCAGCAGGGGTAAGCATTTGGTATGGAGCAGTGGTTAGGGCAGATGTAGAACGGATTGAAATTGGCGAATGCACAAATATTCAGGATGGTGCAATTCTACATGGTGATCCTGGTTTTCCAACAATCTTAGAAGATCATGTTACCGTAGGGCATCGCGCTGTGATACATTCCGCTTACATTGAGCGTGGAAGTTTAATTGGCATTGGCGCAGTGATTTTAGATGGGGTACGAGTCGGTGCTGGTAGCATTATTGGTGCTGGCGCAGTCGTAACTAAAAATGTACCTCCTCTGTCTCTAGTTGTCGGTATTCCTGGCAAAGTGTTACGTCATGTAACAGACGTTGAAGCCGCAGAACTGATTGAACACGCTAAACGTTACCAAAAGTTAGCTTTAGTTCATGCTGGGAAGGGGACTGATATTGGTTTTAAGAAGTCTTAGGGAGTGGGGAGAAATCAATTAAAAATTAAAAATTAAAAATTAAAAATTGTACCCTTACAGGGAAGCAAGTTACGCGCAGCCTCTTGTAGAGACGAAAAGACTGAAAAAGAGGTAGCTAAAGCTTCCCGCAGGGTGAAGACGAGAGGGATAGGGGGAAATAACCAATGCCCAATGCCCCACAATTTAAACATTCTTTACATTTGGATTTGGAAAAATTGCCCACTTCAGCTAAAAATAAAAATGAGAGCAGTTGACAAAACTTTAATTTCTACTTAAGAGAGGGGTTCTAGATATGGATATCGATTTTCGTATAGCGATCGTTTTAGCACCAGTTGCCATTGCCGCTAGCTGGGCAGTGTTTAATATTGGCGCTGCGGCTTTAAGACAAATTCAAGGCTTTTTGGATAGAGAAGCTTAAATACGGCTCAATATCATCCATCTTCAACCGACTGTTTCTCTTCACAGAGGCAGTCGGTTTTATTCATATTAATTGGTGGGCATTGGGCATTGGTTATTCTCCTTGTCCCCCCATCTCCCTCATCTCCCCCATCTCCCCCATCTCCTCTTCCTTGGATATCGATTCTGTAATACAACCCTTGCAACGCTTTGGTGTCCATCTGGGACTCGATCGCATTGTCAATCTATTGGCAAATCTTGGCAATCCCCATCACCAAGTACCCATAATTCATGTTGCTGGCACTAATGGTAAAGGTTCAGTTTGTGCCTATCTTTCCTCAGTACTTACTGAGGCTGGTTATCGTACAGGACGCTACACTTCCCCCCATTTAGTTGATTGGACGGAACGTATTTGTATAAATGAACAGCCAATTTCTTCAGAGGAATTGAGCCAATTATTAGAAAAAGTCCAAGGGTTGATTCGCCCTGAGGATGAATCGCCAACTCAGTTTGAAGTAATTACGGCGGCGGCTTGGTTGTATTTTGCCCAGCAACAAGTCGATGTGGCTGTGGTAGAAGTCGGACTAGGAGGGCGCTTAGATGCGACAAATGTCTGTTTGCAACCCTTGGCGACAATTATCACTTCTATCAGCCGGGAACACTGGCAGCAACTTGGCCCCACCGTTGCTGATATTGCTAGAGAAAAAGCAGGTATTCTCAAACCGGGCTGTCCCGTTGTGGTTGGGCCATTGCCACCAGAGGCAGATCAAGTGGTGCGATCGCGTGCTGTAGAATTACAATGTCCAATTTTTACACCTCAACCCGCCCGTCAAATTTCTACAGGATGGGCAGCTTATGAAACAATTCAAAATTCTCAATTAATTAAATATCCTTTGCCGTTAGCTGGACAAATTCAATTAACTAATTCAACTTTGGCTTTAACTGCTTTAGAAATTCTCCAACAAAAGAGTTGGCAGATTTCTGAAGAAGCCATAATTAACGGCATGGCAAAAACTAAATGGCCGGGGCGGATGCAATGGACTACCTGGAAAAACCATAAATTATTACTTGATGGTGCTCATAATACGGCTGCTGCTCAAGTTCTTCGTCAGTATGTGGATAGCTTAGAGGCAGTTAACCATGAGCCAGTAAATTGGGTTATGGGAATGTTTTCCGATAAGGATCATGCGGATATTTTTACCGCCCTACTACGGCCAGGCGATCGCCTTTTTTTAGTACCAATACCAGTAGAATCTTGGCCAGGTAGAACTTCCGCCGATTTACAGGAATTAGCAAACCTAGCTTATAGCCTCTGTCCTGAACTAAGCGATCGCCAAATCCATCCAGATTTATTCACAGCACTAGAAACCGCAACCTCAACCACAGACGATTTAATCGTTTTGTGTGGTTCCCTTTATCTAGTAGGCGATTTTTTATCAACCACCAATATAATTCGTAAATCATAATTACGAATTACGAATTACGAATTTATCTATTGTTCCACTCTTGCGCTGCATCTTCTACAGCTTTATCTACAGTTTTCTGGTCTAACATTGCTGCTTGCAGGTTCTCATAAACTGCCTTTTGTAGTTTGTTGAAATCCTTTAAAGTAGGGGTTAATATTTCTGCTTGTTGTAGTTGTTGAGCAGTGATAACTCGCGCTTTTTCTATCGTTGAAGCATTAGCTGGAACATCTTTAAAGTAACTATCAGATAATGCTTTGGTTGTAGAAGGTAGGACATTTGCAGCTTTAGCAAAGGCTAACTGATTTTCGTCATTGGTGACAAATAAAGCAAACTTCACAGCGCTGTCTGGTTGTTTGCTATCGCGGGGAATAACTATGTTCATCACCGCGACATTTTTCTTACCTGTGTCACCAGTGAGTTGAGGTGCTATTTCCGAAGCTTGAGCAATTTTGGGGGCATTATTTGCGATCGTTTTCAGAAACTCTGGCCCAGAAGCTAGAAACGCAGTCTCTCCAGATTGGTATAAATCGATCGCGTGGCGATGTCCTTGGGTCAAAGCCTCTTTCGGAAGCAATCCTTTTTTATACAAGTCTACCCAATACTGAAATGCTACCTTACCTTGTGCTGAATTAAACGCCGCTTTCCCATCAGCATCTATTAAAGTGACTCCCATTTGCACGAAAGATTCCAGCACTTCACCGGAATCTTGCGGTACAAAAGTCACAAAAAAAGCATATTTCCCTGTCTTATCTTTAATTTGTTGGGCTGCCTGTGCCAATTCTGCGTAGGTTGCAGGGACTTTATTGATACCTGCCTGTTTTAATAAATCAGTGTTATAAATGGTTAACCGTGTGGTGAGATACCAGGGAATCCCAAAACTCTTGCCATTAAGTGTGCTTGCTTTCCAGATATTCGGTAGATAGGAGGAACGTACATCGTTTGGGACTTTTGCATCTAAATCTAACCAGGCATTTCGTCCGGCAAGTTGGGAAGCAAAACCCGGATTGAGGTTAACTACATCAGGTGGCGTTTTTGCGGAGACAGCTGTTAATATTTTGTTCTCCATAGCTGCCCAAGGTACATCAACCCAGTTAATCTTTATACCTTGATTTTGCGATTCAAAATTCGCAATTAGGCTTTTGAAGTAGTCGGTAAATTGAGGTTGGAGTTGCATTGTCCAAAACTCAACAGTTGCCGTTCCTGAATTAGCTTGTTTTGTGTTTGTACCAACATTACTTGTGCTGCAACTTACAACCCAACTGGTTAATAAGCCAAGCAGTACTAAAGCAAGAAGTTGTTTAAATTTTCGCAATTGAATCATTTTCCCAGTATTTTTACGCTTGATCAGTGTGAAAAGCTTAGACAGAATTGTCGAGATTATAGGCTAAATAAATTACTTAGCACCAAGTCCATTTTTAGTATCATTTAAATTTTCAATTTAGCAGTCCAGCGGGCACAACTGTGGTAAAAAGCTTCAAAAGTCTGTTTGGCAAATCGAATAAAGGGGTCGGCATTGAACTTGCTCCCGAACGGGTAAATGTAGTTCAGCTACGCAAGCAGCGTCAAGGCTTGAAACTAGAAACCTTTATATCGGTAGCAGTTCCAGAAGGCATTGTTACCGATGGTCAAATCACCGACCCTCCAGCAATGGCGCAATTAATCCAGCAGGCGCTAGCTGAGAGCAAAATCAAAACTTCTCGTGTGGCGACTGGTGTACCAGGACGAGATTCCATCGTTCGGATCATACCAGTGCCAGCAGAGTTAGATGATAAAGAACTGCGAGAAATGGTGCTGAACCATGAAGCAGGTTTGTATTTACCCTATCCTCGTGAAGAGGCTGATGTAGATTATCAGAAACTTGGGTATTTTGTAGATGAAGATGGCATTGAAAAAGTACACGTACTCTTAGTTGCCACCCGTAAGGAGATAACTGATACCTATATCAGTACATTCGAGCAGGCAGGATTACAAATTGATGTTTTAGAAATTAACAGTTTTGCTCTAATTCGGACTATTCGCGAACAACTGCGACAATTTGGGCCGCAAGAAGCAGCAGTACTTGTTGATATAGAGTTCGATAGTACAGAAATCGCCATCATCGTTAACGGAGTGCCGCAATTTTCGCGCACAGTCCCAATCGGGACTTATCAGATGCAAACTGCCTTAGCAAGGGCAATGAGCTTACCCACATCACGAGATATGGATCTGTTACATGGAATGATTATTCCCCCAACTCCCCTAGACGGCGGGAAAACCGGTGTCACCGAAATTGATCCTGGGATGGCAGCCATATTAAGAGTATTGGGGGAACTAACGGATGAACTGCGCCGTTCCATCGATTTTTACCTCAATCAAAGTGAAAATTTGGAGATCGCGCAGATTTTATTAGCTGGGCCAGGAGGTGGACTCCAACAGCTAGATGAGTTTTTTACCCAACGATTGAGCTTACCAACTACCCAAATAGATCCAATTGGGGCTTTGTCTTTGGAAGTTGACACTGATAAATATCCACAAGTACAACGCTCTGGCTTGGCGATTGTACTTGGTCTAGGAATGCGGGAGGTGTAAAAAAATGTACAGTCTGGATGTTAACTTTCTTAAAGACCGCCCAGCATACCAAAAAAAGCCTGAGAGAAAGGGAGGAATAGCCCTAAACCTGCCTACAGGTAATTTGACACCAGTGTATGTTGGAGTTGGACTAGGTATAGGTCTTCCCGTTTTATTGGGAGTTGGTTGGTGGTTGTTGCAAGGGAAGATTGTTGAATTAGAGGGGACAGTAGCACAACTAGATCAAGAAAGCAAAAAGTTAGATACAGAAATAGGGAATCTTAATAAAATCAAAGCCGAGACGAACGCAGTTAAAGGAGAAACTCAAGCTTTAGTCACTGTATTTGACCAGATTCGTCCTTGGTCGGCAATGTTGCAAGATTTGCGCGATCGCATCCCAACGGCAGTGCAAATTGAAACTATCAAGCAAATTCCACCCATTGCCCCAGTGGTAGGTCAGCCAGCACCCAATCCCGCCGGGGGATTAGAAATTACCGGATTGGCTCGTTCGTTTAACGATGTCAATGATTTCTTATTGAGTTTACAACAGTCTCGGTTCTTGAAGTCCACAGAAAGTAGAATTACGACGGCAACGTTAGTAGATGCTCCTTTAATACCAGGGATGGATCAACCTACTAATGGCGTAGTAATTAAGCCACCCCAAGTAGTTAAATACACTATCCAATCGACTATGAGCGATGTTCCAGCTTCGGAATTAATCCGGGAGTTGGAAAAAAAAGGCACAGTGGGGTTAGTAACTCGAATTCGTAGTATGCAACAAACAGGAGTCATTCCAAAATGACGCTGAGTGATGATTTAAATTTTGCTGAACAAGGTGGGGAATTCGATCAGGCAACGCCAGCATCCCCCATGCTATTTGGTATTGCCTTCACACCAAAAATCATTGGGATCTTGGTAGGGGTAATTGGTTTAGCGGGAGCAGGTTATATATTGTTAAATCTGCTGATGCCAGCTTGGGAAAACTATCAGCAGCAACAAGCTAAAACCTCGGAATTGCAAGGGCAAATTGAGCAAAAAAGAGCCAATATCAAACAGATTGACAAAGTTAAAGACGAACTAGCACAGGCAAAACAGCAAAAAGTTCAGGTTTTAGGTTTATTTGCTAACGAAAAAACCTTAGACACCTTGCTGTTGGATATGAACCGCTTAGTTGAGTCTGGCAATACTCCAACTTCTATTAATGCAGTGAGAGCCAAACTGAAGAAATTTGTGCCAGTTTCCCAAAAACCAGAACCGATTATCGATGGAACTCTAGGATTACAGGTTGACGGCAAGCTGCAACGCAGTAGTATCAATGCCGAAATTACAGCAACTTATGAACAAACTCAATCGATAATTCGTAACATTGAGCGGTTACAGCCTTTGTTAATAGTTAAAGATTATCAATCAACTTTAGCTCCAGTAGAGTCAAGATCCACATTAGATAAAACGCCGATGCGGGTAGGGCCAGCAGCGATTAATACATCATTCCAGTTACAGGTATTGATGCCACTTAGTCCAGAAGAAATAGCAGCAGCAGCAGCTAAAGCTGCCCCGAAAAAGTAGCAAACAGTCCTAAGTAGGGGCGAATAGAATTCGCAGCTACACAGGCAAAGTCCGCCTCCGCGGACTAAGGAAAATTGAGGGTTTTGAAACCCACGGAGGTGGGTAAAGGAGCCAGGGCGAATAGAATTCGCGGCTACACAAACGAAGTCCGCCTCCGCGGACTAGGAAGAAATTGAGGGTTTGAAACCCACGGAGGTGGGTTTTGCTTGTGTAGACGCGAATTCTATTCGCCTACTCAAACTCAAACTTTTTTGTAAACAAGGTTTTATTAGGTGAGGAATGAACTGTGAAACAGCTTCACGGTAATAGTTTTATATTAGGTACTGCCGCTTTTGTATTTTTGGCAGCTCAACCAGTTTGGGCACAAATTAGTCAAGTTACAGATGTCAAGTTAAATTCAGTTGATGGTGGAATTAGCGTTGTTTTGAAAACTTCTTCAGGGTCGCGCCCCCAAGTTTTCACTACAAAAAGAGGTAAAGCTTTAGTCGCAGATGTTATCAATACTCAATTACGATTACCACAAGGTAATAGTTTTCGTCAAGATAACCCAGCACCAGGAATTGCGTCTGTCGAGATTAATCAGCTTGATGCCAATAGCATTCGGGTAACGGTAACTGGCAGCAATAACACACCTGGCAGTCAACCTGTGGTGCGATCGCAAAATGGAATTACACTCAGCTTTAGCCCATCGGCAGGAACTATAGCATCAGCACCAACGCCAACAGCACCAACATCCACAGCACCGCCTGTTACGACTCCAGCCCAACCTGGTCAAAATTCAGGTGTTCTCATTCCTAACCCGGAAGTCACCATTGACGGACAACCTGCACAAGCTGCTGGCCCAGGTCAACCCGTGAGTCAGGCTCCACCTTTCTTACCTAGAGCCGTCGCTCCACCTGTGGGAGATATTGCTATTTCTGCTACTGATGCTTCTCCTAGCACCATTGACTTAGGAACTCAGGAACGTGTACCCCGTTTAGTACTGCGAGATGCTCCAGTGCGTGAGGTTTTGTCACTGCTTGCCCGTGCTGCTGGTTTGAACCTGGCTTATATCGGAGGTGAAGGTGCTGCTGCTAATGCACCAGCAGTTTCCCAAACAATCTCGTTAGATATAGAAAACGAGCCAGTGCAAGATGTGTTTAACTATGTCTTGCGCTTGAGTGGTTTAGAGGCTAACCGCAGTAATCGCACAGTTTTTGTTGGGCCTAAACTACCTAATTCCACCCGTGACATGATTATGCGTAGCCTGCGACTCAATCAGGTAACGGTGGGAGTTGCTTTGAACTTTTTGGTCGGCTTGGGAGCAGAAAGTGCCGTCAGCCGAGAACGACAAGTTACCAGTGTTAATGCTGTGCCTGTGGGTACTGGAGCTGCTCCTATTACCCAAACTCAGACGACCACAGAAACCAGAGTTGAAACTCAACGCGTTACTTTTACAGACTCTAGCCCATTACTTCGAGGTTTACAGGCATTAGGAGACGAGCGCACAAATTCCCTGACCTTAATTGGCCCTCCTCGGCTAGTTGAGATGGCAATGGCTCAACTAACTCAGCTTGATATTCGCCGTCGTCAGGTGGTAGTCAATGTCAAGATTATTGATGTTAACCTCTTGAACACCCAGGACTACAACACTAGCTTTTCTTTTGGGGTTGGTAACAACTACTTCACTAATGACGGTGGTGCAGCATCTCTGAATTTTGGTGGTTCGAGACCAGCGACAAGAACTGAAGCATCAACCAGTGTGACTAGTACACCTACAACAGGTAATCCACTTCAAAGCTCAAATATTTTTATAGACCCAAACACAGGAACGGCTACCGCTGGCACAAACTCTAATCCACTACAACCAGGTATTACAGCATTTACACCAGGAACAAGTACAACTGCAATTGTCCCAACAGCGATTGATCCTGTTACTGGTACACCGACCCAGTTTCAGCAGCAAACCACGACAACTCCTTCAACAACCACATACGCCTTGCCCACCATATTCCAGTTCCCTAAGCGTCTTCTCGCTAGCTTGCAGGCTCAAGTGCAAAATGGAAACGCCAAGATTTTGACAGATCCGACCTTAATTGTCCAAGAAGGTCAAACCGCTAATGTCAACCTGACTCAGGAAGTGGTAGGCAATATTAAAAGGGAAATCGTTCGTGATGCGAATCTCGCTACAGAAACGATTTCAGCGGAAAAAGACCGAGTAGGTTTAACCCTAGCTGTTAAAGTTGAACGGATTGACGACAATGGTTTTGTCTCTCTATCGGTAGCTCCCGTTGTCAAAGCACCTCAAGCTCCAGCTACTATCAACGTTGGAGGAGGCGATACCCAACAAATATTCTTGGTATCGGAGCGTTCTCTTAATTCTGGCTCGATTCGCTTGAGAGATGGTCAGACGTTAATTCTCTCAGGCATCATTCAAGACGCAGACCGGACAACTGTCTCTAAGATTCCTATTTTGGGTGATCTTCCACTAATTGGTTCGCTATTTAGAAGTACAAATAGACAGAACCAACGCAATGAGGTGATTGTATTACTCACACCTCAAATCATGGATGACACAGAGAACTCCTCCTACGGCTATAACTACGCCCCCAGCCCACAGGTACGGCAAATCCTTGAGCGTCGGGGCTTAAAGGTTCCTGGCAGGTAATAAAAATAATCAGCAGCTAAATTACCTCTGGCAAAGGCTTAGATCCCCGACTTTTTTAAGAAGTCGGGGATCTTTTTGTTCACGGGTAGGATTAAATTTAAATGTCATTATACAATAAAAATATTCAATCACAATAGAAGTAATAGTAGTGGGTAAATACTAATGACTTCAGAACAATAATTATTAACAAAGTGGCGTTCTCTTCCACAAGATAAGTAAAAGGAAGTTTTAGATTTTGTGGAATTTATTGGTTTGAGAAACTCTGCAAATAAAATCCCATTGGGAGAACATTTGTAGCAAACTCGCAATAAAATTGTTGCTTCTGGTAAACATTTATTAGATGAAGATGAAATCGAAAAAGAACTTGCCAGTCGGAGAGGTGGGCTACAGAGTAGAGAAGAATGAAAATAACTTATAGCAGTTCTCATTTACGTGAGGTACACACCGTAGGGGCAATTCATGAATCATACGTGTCAACAAAGACGCGAAACCGCACGTCCGCCAGGGATTGTAAATCCCTGTCTCATAGCTAAAGTCCTCTGAAGAGGACTAAGATAGCGCGAAAATTTTCAGTCTACTTCAGTAGACTTGAGCAATTAGTCAGGGAATTATATTCCCTGGCGGGTGAACAACACCCAATCAGTACGCTATTTTTGGCAAAAGTAGACACCAATGTTCATGAATTGCCCCTACGGTGTGTATTTTTGCGTAATTCCTGTTTTTATTAAAAAACTTTAACTGAAGGTTTGTAGCCAGTCAGCTAACAAAAAGGGAAATACTCTTATGACAGCACTTACATTAAACCTCAATTCTGTAATTCAACTGACAAGAGAGCAGTTTTATCAATTGTGTGAAGAAAACCCCGATTTAAAATTAGAACGCAATGCCGAAGGAGAGTTAATTATAATGCCACCTACGGGAGGAGAAACAGGAAAAAGTAATTCTACTATTAACGCTCAAATATGGTTCTGGAACGACCAAAATCAATTGGGCGAAGTTTTTGATTCATCAACTGGATTTACTTTACCTTCAGGGGCTGACCGTTCTCCAGATGTTTCTTGGGTGGAAAAATCTCGTTGGGATGCTTTGATCAAAGAACAAAAATAAAAATTTATTCCTCTATGTCCTGATTTTGTAATTGAGATACTTTCGCCTAATGACAGTTTGAAAAAAACTCAGAATAAGATGCAAGAGTATATCGAAAATGGTTGTCGTCTAGGTTGGTTGATTAACCGAAAAAAACAGGAAGTAGAAAGTTATCGTCCAGGACAAGATGTAGAAGTTTTAAAATTTCCTCAAAATATTTCCGGGGAAAATGTGTTACCTGGTTTTGTACTCAATATACAAAAAATTTGGTAAAAGGTTTGGAGTATGGGCTTCAGTTCTCAGATTCAGATATTTATAAAACAGCAAGTGGGATTGTGGCTACATTGGTAGACTTCCAGCTTTAAAAATCTGTTCTGCGGTTAAATTCAATTCCGGGAAAATAGACGAGACGATGCGATTACTGCCTCTAAATTGAGTAACTTGGTATTCACCATCGATTAATTGATAAATAGACATAGTAGGCTGTTTGGGATTGCCAGTGAACTTTTTAGCGCCTAGACCGAGATAATCTACAACCCAATATTCAGGAATTCCAATCCCCTCATACTTACCCTGTTTCGTGTAGTAGTCATCATCCCAGTTGGTACTAACTACCTCAACTACTAAGGGAATTGATGCTGCAAGGCTTACAGTTGATTCTTTTTTCCATAGCGGCTCATTCACTAAATTAGGACGATTCAGTAATAGCACATCTGGGGAATAGGCAGATTCCGAATTAGTTGGTTTTACCAGTGCAGTTTTGGGGATTGTATAAGGTAAATTTAATCGGTCAAATTCTACTGTTAGTTTTCTTGCTACAAAACCAACAACATCCTCATGTTCTCCTACTGGTTGTGCCATTTCAACAATCACTCCATCATGTAATTCATATCTTCCACCTTCGGGTCGCCACGCTGCAAAATCTTCAAAGGTTACTAGTTTTGGAATGGCTTGAGTCATAATCTATTACCCCTAGTAGTCGTTTCGATCATATCGCTTTCTTACGTTCAGCTTTAACAGTAATATTAAGGCGTACAGTACTCGAAAAAGTTTGTCGCGGAGAACTGAACTATGGTGGCAATAACAACATCCGCAGAAAATCGGGTTTTACTCCAAAATATTAGCTGGCAGACATTTAAAACCATGCTGGCTGAAATGGGTTCAGAACGTAATTCCCGATTTGCTTATGACAATGGAACGATAGAAATTATGACCCCACAAATGCCGCACGAGAACTCAAATCGCTTAATAGAAGGTTTTGTTGTTGTCCTGTGCGAAGAGTTGGGCTGGGAAATTAGACGCGCTGGTTCATTAACTTTAACGCGAGATGATTTACAGAAGGGAGCCGAGCCAGATAGTAGCTACTATATTCAAAATGAAGCGTTAGTTCGAGATAAAGAAAATATTAACATAGCAATCGACCCGCCCCCTGACCTGGTGCTGGAAGTGGAATATTCTAGGTCTGCAATAGACAAGTTGAAGCTTTATGCTGCGATGGGAGTCCCTGAATTTTGGCGTTATAACGGCAATGTATTGCGAGTCTACACGCTTGCAGGTGGGCAATACTCAGAAGTCGAAACCAGTCCTACTTTTGCGCCTGTGTTGGTGAAGGAGATTCCTCAGTTTATCCAACAAGCTAAAAAGAATGGGGAAATTGCTACTACCCGCGTTTTTCGGGCTTGGGTGCAACAAAAAATTTCTGGTGGGGATTGACTCACTCCGGCATTAATGTGCGGATATTCAACAGCCATATACTTAAGGGCTTTCGGTATTTTTCTTATAAGGGTTTGTTGAGTACCTGTGTTTGTCATACTCCTAGGTCGAAGCAAGCTACGCGTAACGGACGCACCAGAAGAATTTGTCGCAGCGTAGTTTACCGCCGTAGGCATCGCTACCACAAATGTTAAGAAAGATGTGACAATGGATAGCCTTGTAGGCGAGAGGCTTTAATTTTTCCTCCTTCCCTACTAAAGAAGCTTGCTAAGGGGTCAGATTTCGCGTTGGATTTTCCAGAGAACATGAAAAGTGAGCAAAATCTGCAACTTTTTAGAGAAACCGGGAACCCGAGCCTTCCATTTCCATAAAAATTGGTTAATCTCAGCAATAACTCTTCAAAATCGGTAATTAATCCCAACAAATGCTGACCATATCCCATCTCCTCACTCCCCTGTTTTCTTGGCAACGGAGATTTTACTAAGTATTTTTTCCTACTTTTGGGGTGGTTTTTAGTGAAACAAGTACCCTAAAATTACAAAACATCCTGAAATCTATATAAATTAATGGTTTCATCTATCCACATCAGGCTACAACACCTTAGAATGATTCATTGAAAAGTCGAGCCGATGGGATGTACAGCCGTTTTGAGTAAAAATACTCCCAAAGGATGATTTTTGTATTTCCGAGAACAGAGATTTCAGTACAGATGTGTCAAGGTGCATCCGTAAAGAATCTCAAGTAAACCTTCAGGAGTTTGACATGAACAAAGGTGAATTAGTTGATGCCGTAGCTGAAAAAGCTAGTGTTACCAAGAAACAAGCGGATGCAGTCTTAACTGCCGCTTTGGAAACGATTATTGAAGCGGTTTCCTCTGGTGATAAGGTAACTTTGGTGGGATTTGGCTCATTTGAATCACGGGAACGTAAAGCCCGCGAAGGTCGCAACCCGAAAACAAATGAAAAGATGGAAATTCCAGCGACGAGGGTTCCTGCTTTCTCCGCAGGAAAACTGTTTAGAGAAAAGGTAGCACCCCCAAAAGCATAGGTTCTGTCTTCGGGAACCCTTTTTTAATGCGGCAACCTGCACACGGGGGAAATTTAGCCTGGGCAGCAGCACTGGCTGGCTGTCCCCCTGATGCTATTCTGGATTTTTCTGCTAGCATCAGCCCGTTGGGGCCTCCAAACAGCGCGATCGCTGCTATACTGTCCCAAATTGGTAATCTGAAGCACTATCCAGACCCAAACTATAGTGAACTGAGACTAGCTCTCAGTCACTTCCATCAATTGCCTCCTGAGTGGATTCTGCCGGGTAACGGCTCCGCAGAATTACTCACTTTAATCGGTAGGGAATTAGCTCAATTAGCCGCGACAATTTTAATCACTCCAGCCTTTGGTGACTACTACCGAACCTTGGCAGCGTATAACGCTAATGTGCTGGAGTGTCCTTTGTCATTAGTCATTGGTCATTGGTCATTGGTCATTAGTCCTTTGTCATTGGTAAAGGATAAAGAACTAAAGACAAAGGACAAAGGACTATTGCTGAACAACCCCCACAACCCAACCGGAAAGCTATTTTCACGGGACTCTATTTTGCCCTACCTAGAGCAATTTGCTTTGGTTGTGGTGGATGAAGCATTTATGGATTTTGTGCCGCCCAATGAGGAACAAAGCCTGATTCCGGTGGTGCAAGAATATGCAAATTTAGTAATATTGCGATCGCTGACCAAATTTTACAGTCTTCCAGGACTGCGATTAGGATATGCGATCGCACACCCTGACTGCCTAGCTAAATGGCAGCTATGGCGTGACCCCTGGCCCGTAAACACGCTAGCGGCGGCGGCAATTGCGGCCCTCCAAGATACGGAATTTCAGCAGCAAACCTGGGCATGGCTACCACCTGCACGAAACCAACTCTTTCAGGGTTTGGCTGAAATACCAGGATTACAACCCCAAGTAAGTGCTGCTAACTTTTTATTAGTTGAGTCCCAAGAGTCTGCTTCGCAGTTACAGCAACAATTACTCAAGCATCACCAGATTTTAATCCGCGATTGCCTTAGTTTTAAAGAACTAGGCGATCGCTTTTTCCGGGTTGCTATACGTTCCCAGTCTGATAACCAACGCTTACTAACAGCGCTAAACTCAGTGCTGAGTGGGGAGTGGGGAGTGGGGAATGGGGAGTAGGGAGATGAGGGAGATGAGGTAATTTTTCATTCTCCCCCATGCCCAATGCCCAATGCCCAATGCCCAATGACAAATGACAAATGACAAATGACTATTGACTACGATGTCGTAATTATTGGCGGCAGTCTTGCTGCATACTACGCTGCCCTTGCTGCAACCCAACTACATGCTACAGTTGCCCTGGTGGAACCCCAAGTAGACTACGGGTTTACTTATCACCATGCTCTTACCGAAATTGGGAAACTAGCGCAGAAGTTGAATGATGCCGATGGTTTTGGTATTCATACCAAACACACTGATGCCTCAGAAGAATGCCACATATCTATGGCATGGCCAGAAGCGATGCTATATGCTCAATGCGTCGCCTCAAATCTCAAAGAAAAGCATTCTCCAGCCATCCTAGCCGCGCAAGGAGTCGATGTCATCGTTGGCAGTGGTCAATTTCAATCTTCACCCCAACTAGCTTTTGCCGTTAACAATCGCCTACTAAGTGCCCGAACTTATTTGTTAGCCAGTGGTTCGCGTCCAGAAATGCCGGAGATTGAAGGATTACAAGCCACTGGCTACCTAACCTTATCTAATATTTGGCAATCCCTAGATGGAGTGACATTACCCAAAAATTGGGTAATTATCGGCGGAATTCCCCAAAGTATTGAAATTGCTCAAACTTTAGCCCGGTTTGGTTGCAGTGTGACGCTTGTAGTCAAGCATCCTTATATTCTCCCATATCTTGACCCTGAGATAGCCATACTGCTTCAGGCGCAATTGGAAGTCGAGGGTGTGCGCGTCCTCACCCAAAAACCAGTGACTCAAGTGAGGCTAATTGAAGATAAAAAGTGGATTCAAGCAGGAGATAAGGCCATTGAAACTGATGAAATTTTAGTAGCAACTGGACAACAACCAAATCTTGAATCTCTAAATTTGGCGACGGTAGGCGTGAAATGGCATCGGCGTAGCTTAGTAGTGAATGATAAACTGCAAACCACTAACCCCCGCATTTACGCTTGTGGTGATGTAATTGGTGGTTACGACTTTGCCAATATCGCTAATTATGAAGCAAAAATTGCTCTGAATAATGCACTCTTTTTCCCCAGGTTACGAGTAAACTATCGCTCTATTCCTTGGGCCATATTTTCTGTGCCGATGCTAGCGCAAGTGGGTTTGACAGAAACCCAGGCAAAACGCCAATTTGGTCGAGATGAAGTTTTGGTTTTGCGACAGTATTTTAAAACAGTGACAACAGCCCAAATTCGGGACGAAACCACTGGTATGTGTAAATTAATTGTGCTAGGCAATGGGGAAATTTTGGGAGCTTCGATATTGGGAGCAGAAGCTGGAGAATTAATTAATTTGATTGCCTTGGCAATGTCACAAAAAATTAAAGTCAACCATCTAGCAAATTTATCTCCTGTCTATCCTAGTTTCTCAGAAATTCTGCAACAGACTGCAAGAGAGTGGAGTAAGCAGAGGTTAAATAAGAACGTTACTTTACAAGAGTTTTTAGAAGGTTTCTTCCATTTCCGCCGCAATTGGAATTTTTGACACCACTTCTTGTAAAGGTGGACGCACAGATACAGCAGTTTTCTTTTGCATAAAGTGCAAAGATTGCGGTTTTTGAGGTAGGAGGTAGGGTTAGTTTGCCATACCATACCTATGTTATTTAGTGGAATAATTAGGTTGCCCGATCAATTTTTTGCACTTCTTCATCAGATAGTTTCACATTGATAGCTTGTACTGAGTCTTCAATGCTGGAAACCTTGCTAGCACCAGGAATAGGCAAAATAGCAGGTGACTTGGAACGCAACCACGCTAAGACGATATTATACACCGACACGCCCTTTTCTTTAGCTAACTGAGCGATCGCAGGGATATCTTGCAAATCCTGATGGCGACGCCTACCACCAAAGGGACTCCAAGGCAAAAATGTCAATCCTTGCTGTTCGCAATACTTCAACACGCCGTCATTTTCTGGCTGTCGTTGCCAAGGGCTGTATTGATTTTGCACTGAGACAATATCCACCAAATCCTGCGCCTGCTTAATTTGTTCAACGGAAAAGTTAGAAACTCCTACAAACCGAATCAAACCCGCCTCCACTGCTTCTTTAACTGGTGCAAGGGATTCTTCAATGGTGTAATTAGGATCGGGCGCATGGTATTGCCAAACATCGATGGGTTTAGCACCACCCAACGCCTCAAAACTGACTCGAATTGTTTGGTACAAATGTTCTGGATTGCCGTTGGTTGTCCAGTTACCATCGGGACGCATCAAACCGCCCTTGGTTGCCACAATTACTTGGCTAATATCGCCTTTGTAACTACTAAGTGCCTTGTGAATTAGCTGCTCATTGTGATGTTTCTCCGACTCATCTTTGCAGTAAGAATCGGCAGTGTCAATAAATGTAATTCCCAGATCGAGAGCACGATGAATAACTTGAATTGATTGCGATTCGGGAGGGCGATTAGAAATTGACATAGGCATACCGCCCAAACCGATCGCACTTACAGAGATACCAGTTTTTCCTAGCTGTTTGGTTTCCATGCTTGTAGCTATAACTTTCTGCCCCAATTATCTATCAATTAGCTAAAGCTTTTTTGGCAATTCATCATAAATCCTCCTTCGTACTTAGGCTTGGCGATATGTGAATGGTCTACAAGGGGAATACTCTACTCAGGGGTTAAGTATTCTATACACAGACACAGATGAAAATTGTAGAGGAAACCCGTACCAGATTGTAGCTAAAGCATCGACCACTCAGATATTGGTTCAGTGGGTGGGGTATTTTTACTGTCTGTTTAAGCTTGTTGATTTACTGCTTAGTTTTTACTTCTGCCTCAATTCGTCTAACTTGCGTAGTTTACCGCCGTAGGCATCGCCTCTCATCAAACCAAATGAATTGTGAATTAAGACGGTTTAATTTGTTGGGAAGTATGGAGAAACTCAAAATGTTTGATCTCCAGGAAGCATACATTTTTACAAAGACTGGTAGCAAAGGGGGAAAACCTATCAAGTGATGATTGTGACTCCTTTTGGAAGCTTTGCTCTTTTATCCCATGTTAACTATGAAGATAATCAGGAAATTATCTTTAAAATCAACAATTTTATCAACTCTGGTCAAACTTCCCTATTGGTGCAGCAAAATCAGCGCCACTATCTACTTTTATTAATTTCATTTATATTGATTATGATGGCTATCGCTGCTTATTTTGCCACATCACCTGTAACTACCTGCACCTTCTATAAGAGTATCGATAAGGTATTTATCGAACGTAAAAGTCTTCGTAGCAACCAAGTTATTGAACATCCACTAGAAAATATTCTGCGTTTTGATATTCAAGAGCAGCAATATAAATACTCCAAGCTTTACCGGGCTGTAATTGTGCTAAAATTCGGCGGAGAAATTCCAATTAACCCTCAATATACTGATGAAAGAAACGTCAGATATGCAGTTTCTAGAATACTCTCATTCCTGAGAAACTAAAAAAAATCACCCGCTCTCTGCGCCTTTGCACCCTCAGAGGATATTTGAAAAGTTTATTGCTAACGCCAAAAGCTCAGAATCTAATTGACGGTGCTATCCCCAACAGATGATTCTTTGGGTGCGATCGCTTGACTCTCCACCCAGAATTTGATACACCCAATTTGAGTTATTCAATCCGCCCAAGTTATAGCCGAAACTTCAGTATCCTTAAGTCGTCCGGCTCATCAACACAACCTAGTAAACTACAAATACCCACTTTGTCAGTTTGTCTAATTAAGCTATGTTTGGTAAATAAAATAAGTAGCCTATATAAGCGGCTGTTATTCCACACTTGACATAAAGCATTGTGAGTGCAAAACGTCTGCCAGAAACCATTGCCCATGTCAGAATTACTCGCCAATCCTGGCAACATGGCTTCCTTGAGGGCGAAGTGAGTGCAGGTGAGTTTGAGTGGCATTTCCAGTGGCATTTTCGCCGGGGAGAACTTGCCGTCAAGCCTTCCCAAGGCCGCGCCTTAATCAAAGAACCCCTCGGTCGATTTTTGGAGCAACAAGATTACCAGCTAGAGCCTGGAGGAGATTATGCTTTTACGATTCGAGCGGAACTTTAGGAGTTAGAAGTTAGGAGTTAGAAGTTGTGAAGATATTAATTCCTAACTCTTCACTCCTTACTCATAACTCCTCACTGAATCAGCAGTGAGGCGATTTAAGTATCTTTCGATTAAGAGGATGGCAACAATGTCATCTATCGGTCTTGGAGGCTGTCGCATACCCTGTGGCAATAGCTTTATTAGCCCTTTAGGCGGGAACATTTGCCAATAGCGATCGCGTGCTTCTAAGGTTGTGTAGCGCTCATCCACTAAAATAATACTCAGAGGTTCTGTCAATTCCTGATATAATTTTTCTCTCCACTGCTTGGCTGTAGTTTGGTCGCCCATGACCATCAAAGAGATCGGAAAACTTTGACGCAGTGTCTCAATGGCAGCGATCGCCTCTTTTGCTAGCACGACCTGATGATCATACAGTTGCCTATCCACTCCCATCACCGCTAAACCACACTTATCCCGACCTGGATCAAACCCCAATATGACTGGTTGTGTTGGTGAAAATTCACGGAAATTCATAAGAAGTTAAAAAGAAGAATTCAGAATTCAGAATGGGCTACGCCCCGCTAGGCTAACAGTAATCAGAATCAATTAGTGGCGAGTCTGTCTTGGAAAGTTATGATGCCTACGGCAAACTGCCCTCCCTACTTCTACGGCGTCAGCCGCCGCTTGTGACTTTCCGCGCTCATCTCCCACTAATTGTATTCTGACTCTCTGAACTTCTGACTTCTGACTTCTTTTTTAAGTACTAAAAATAATTTTTCCGTTGACTATTGCCACTAATTTTACTCTTAATGGCCCGGCTGTATAAGTGTCTTCTGCTGCGATCGCTTTGATCTCCAAGGGTTGATTATACTGTCTTAATTGGCTGACAAAGCGGAGAAAAGTCCCTTCTACTTGCACATTTTCGACAATTCCGGCATTACGGGCCCGAAATTGGGAAGCAGAAATCAGTATTTCTAGGCGTTGCTGTAACTGATAAGATGTCATGATTTTGGAATCAGCAGTCGTTGTGGCCAGCACTGCGCCTCCTGAAAAAACCAATTGATTCCGGGCTATATCGGCGAAAAATTCTATCTGCTTTTCTCCCCTGACATAATTACCAGCCGAGAAAATTCGCACTACGTATTCTTGACTATCGCTAAGGGACTTGCTCAATTGCTCAACTCTATCCTGGGTAACACGTAGTAGCTCTACATTTGCAGAATTTGCACCAGGTTCACTTAATTCCAGGTTGGCGTTACGATTGGCTTCTTGTAAAAGTTGTACCACTGCTTGGCGAGCAGCAGCAGGTTGGGTAACACGAACTACACCAGCAGACAGAACTTGACCACGAACTAAGGCTAGTTTACCCAGGCGCAGATCGCGGTAGGACTGATAATATTTTTCCAGCCTTGCAACTTCAAGTTCAAGTTGCTCCTGTTGTGCTTCCAATTCTTTGAGACGCGATTCCCGTTTGGCAATCACTTGCTCTCGCGCTGTAATTTCTAAATTCCGCTTTTGAATGAGTTGATCCAGTTGGGAAATTTTTTGATCGCGCTTTTCTATGGCTTCTTGGCGGTTAGCGAGTTCGCGATCGCGTTTTGCAATAGCTGTTTTAGCTTCATCAATGGCTTTTTTCGCTTCCGCATACAGTCTTTGACGTTCTGTTTTCAGTAGTTCAACTGCTGCCTGTAGCTCCTTTCTCTGGTTGTAAACGCTTTGCAATTCAGCTATGGCTTTTTGGTACTGAGTTACAACCTGATCTAGTTGTCCTTGAGTGCGTTGGAGTTGAGTTTGGGTTTGGGCTTGTTGACTAAGAGTACGGTTTAGCTGCGCTTGTGTTTGCCTCTGTTTGGCATTCGCCGCCAGCAAAGATTGATTAATTGCCTGCAAGTCTTGTTGTGCCTTTGCTTGGGCAATTCTTGCTTGACTTAGCTCACCCTCTACCTGACTTTTCTGAGTTTCTGCGGTTTTTAGCTGTTCCCGCTTCTGTCTAAGGTCTGTTTGAATATCTTCTAACTCAAAGACTCCCTTTCGCAAGCCTTCGTCGGCAGCGAATAAAATCCCTAAAGTTGATGCTGAAATCAAGCCACCAGTAAAAATTGTTACTAGTACGGCGGTGTTTTTCGGACGAAGATTAAAAAGTGAGAGGCGGGCTTTGCCAACTCGTGTGCCGATGCGATCGCCCACGGTTGCAATAACGCCTCCCAGAATCAAAATTGCTGCGATTAGGATGTATCCGGTGGTCATCTTTAGCTACCGAAATCCTTCCAGATACAGCCTACTACTTTTAACCATTGTCTGTGGAGAAGTGGAGATTGGCAATAGCTGAAATTACTCAATTTTAGATTTACCTCTAGCTATTAAGTGTTATTTTTCAAAACACAACACGCACCGACTCCCCTTGCTCCAATTGTTTTTATGTGAACTGCCTACTTAAGGTAACAGGTTTATGCACAGTAATCTTCTTTTTGTGGATAGAAATCATCTTTTTTTCACGCAAATCTCCTAGTAGCCTAGTAACGGTAACACGAGTTGAACCAATTGCTTCTGCGATCGCTTGATGAGATAACTTGAGATCAATTGTGATCCCATCTGCACAAGGAACGCCAAAATCCCGACAAAGAATTAACAAAAAACTCACCAATCTAGAACCCATATCTCGGTGAGCAAGAGTTTCAATCATCATCTCCGTTTGTAAAATGCGCGAAGACAGACCTCGCAGCATTAACATTGATAACTCTGGATTTTCCTTCAGTGCTTGCTCCACTTGTTCAATTGGTGCCGACAGTAATTCCGCAGGAGTAAATGCAACCGCATGGTAAAACCGATCCGATTTATTTCCTGTCAGCAATGACAATACACCAAAAACACTGTTTTCCCGCAGCAACGCTACCGTTATTTCCTCTCCTGCCTCGTACACCCTGGAAAGTTTAACAGCACCTTTCAAAAGAAAATAAACTCGTTCGGCAGGATCGCCAGGAAAAAAGATCGTTTTATTGCGTTCAAACGTTTCCACAACTGGCGGAAACGCCCCGGTCGCCATCTGACGAAAAACATTTGCTAGGGCTTTATCTTGTGTCACGATCATCTCCCTTCCCCTACCCAATGCCGGAAAAACAAAAACTGATTACCTAAGAATACACCTGAAAAATGAATATAGCACCGTCAACCTTTCTGTACTTTCCTATACTCCAACTAATCTCTTCATAACTCTTTGTTTATAATGATACATAATTGTTGATCCTTTCAGCTACTAATTGTTGATAAGTAGTTCCAATAGCTGTATTTAAAAGGTTTTTTGAAGAACAAATAAAGATATCTTGAGAATATCTTTAGGAAAAATCAAGATTTTTACACGCAGCAAACACTCTTACCAATATTCATTTTTGCAAATCCTGTATAAAACAAAGATCAACTAGCCTCAGATTCTAGTATGCTCCTAATGATCGATCGCATTAACAATTTCTATGCTAAATCTGACTGGAAAAAATGCCCTTGTTACAGGTATTGCCAATAACCGCTCGATCGCCTGGGGCATCGCCCAACAGCTGCATAAAGCCGGCGCAAACCTGGGCATTACCTACCTGCCGGATGAACGCGGCAAGATGGAGAAAAAAGTTGCGGAATTGGTAGAACCCCTTAACCCCAGCTTATTTCTTCCCTGTAATGTCCAAGATGAAGACCAAATTAAATCTACCTTTGAGACAATCCGCGAGCAGTGGGGAAAGCTAGATATCCTCATCCATTGTCTAGCCTTTGCTAGCAAAGACGATTTAACTGGAGATTTTAGTCAAACCTCTCGTTCTGGCTTCAATACTGCCTTAGAAATTAGTACCTACTCGCTGGTGCAGTTAAGTGGTGCAGCCAAACCTTTGATGACAGAGGGAGGTAGTATCGTCACCTTGACATATTTAGGTGGTGTCAGAGCAATCCCTAACTACAATGTCATGGGAATTGCTAAGGCTGGGTTAGAAATGAGTGTGCGTTACCTGGCTGCTGAACTAGGGCCGCAAAATATCCGCGTGAATGCCATCTCCGCAGGCCCCATTCGTACTTTGGCATCTTCAGCAGTGGGTGGAATTTTGGATATGATTCATCATGTAGAAGAAGTAGCTCCCCTGCGACGCACTGTCACTCAGCTAGAAGTTGGCAACGCTGCGGCTTTCTTGTGTAGTGATTTGTCCAGTGGCATTACCGGACAAATTCTCTATGTAGATGCAGGATATGAAATTATGGGAATGTAAGATAATTTGGGCATGGGGCATTGGAGATTGGGCATTGGGAATTGAGTATTAGTAAAATTCTTGTCCATTTTTCATTCCCCATGCCCCATACCCTATTCCCCATGCCCTATTTCCCATGCAAATCAGCAAAATTAATTCAAACTACGATCGCTTAACTGAATCCCCTCGAATTGCCACTGTTCACCGCACCACTGGTGAAACTAATGTGCAAGTTACCATCAACCTGGACGGTAGAGGAACTTGCACAGCAGCGACAGGCATTCCGTTTTTGGATCACATGTTGCATCAAATTGCCTCCCACGGGCTGATTGATATAGATGTCCAAGCCAAGGGAGACTGGGAAATTGATGATCATCACACCAACGAAGATGTAGGTATTACTTTAGGGCAAGCTTTCAACCAAGCACTAGGCGACAGAAAAGGTATTGTCCGCTTTGGTAATTTTCTTGCACCACTGGATGAAGCCTTAGTTCAGGTAGCGCTAGACTTTTCTGGACGCCCTCACCTCAGCTACGGCTTGCAAATTCCTACCCAGCGTGTAGGAACCTATGACACCCAGTTAGTACGAGAATTCTTTGTGGCTTTGGTGAACCATAGCCAAATGACACTGCACATTCGGCAACTGGATGGCACTAATTCCCATCACATTATTGAAGCGACATTTAAAGCCTTTGCAAGAGCAACGCGGCTGGCGGTGGAAATTGATCCTCGTCGTGCTGGCGTGATTCCCAGTTCTAAGGGCGTTTTATGAAAGCAGTCAAATTGGATATTGGGCATCGAGAAAACTCTACCCTTGTCTTCTTAGTCCCCAATCCCCAGTCCCCAGTTCACGATAATTGACACACAGCTTGATGGTGGTTATTATCAGCCTACCGGGTAATTTTTAATTAATATCAAGCTGGTAAACAGTAATTCAACCGAGATGAAGTCTGTTGCAGATGACCCTAATTCTCAACTTAATACGGCAGATACTCCGCCAGTAGTCCTAACTTCTGAGTTGCGAAAAGTCTATCGCACTGGTTTTTGGCTAAATCAAAAAGTCGTATCTCTCAAAAACTGTTCTTTAACGGTTTACAAAGGCGAAACCTTTGGGTTGCTGGGGCCTAATGGTGCTGGTAAAACCACTCTTTTAAAATTGTTGCTGGGAATTATTCATCCCACCTCTGGACGAGGATTATTATTGGGTAAGCCAATAGGCGATCGCAGTGTTAAGCAACAACTCGGCTATCTGCCGGAAAATCCCTATTTGTATGACTATCTCACTGGCTGGGAGTTTTTGCAGCTAGCTGCTGGGCTGTTCCAAATTCCCCAAAGTGTGCAACGCCAACGCATTCCCCAACTGCTGGAATTAGTGGGTTTATCCCAAGCCGATGCCCGCAAAAAGCTCTTGCGCCGCTATTCTAAGGGAATGCTACAGCGTGTTGGTATGGCACAGGCGCTAATTAACGAGCCAGATTTGGTTTTTCTCGATGAACCGATGTCTGGGCTTGATCCGGTGGGGCGCTACCAAATGCGAGAAATTATCCTGGCGCTCAAAGCTGCTGGTAAGACGATTTTTTTCAACAGCCATGTTCTTAGTGAAGTCGAACAGATTTGCGATCGCATTGCTATCCTCGCTCAAGGTGAACTAATTTGCTCTGGTTCCCTCAATGATCTCTTAGGCGGAAACAATACATATCATGTTAAAGGTCAAGGTGGTGACTGGGAAATTCTCAAAAAATGGATACCAACTCTCAGATTTGAACCTGATGGTTCCTGGCAAGGTACACTACAAGATGATTACTACGATTTTCTTGCCAGTCTTCATCTCATGGAGGGTAAAATTATTTCGATGAACTTGTCTCGTCACTCCCTAGAAGAATTTTTTATTCAACAAATCCAAAGAAAAAATAACTCGCTTAATTAGTCTTATTGCCAAATAGTAAATTGTCGATTGGCTTGAAGAACAAAACCCAAAATTGCGGCCTTTTTGAGTTATCTTTAGTCGACTCAAACCACAAAGAATAAAATTTCGACCTCTTTTTAAGGTTATTTGTATTTATTTAATGAACTTGTTCATAATTTTGGTAGTCACAGCATATTTTAAGTCACAGTTTAAATGTCATAAAATTTACTTTGACAACAAAACTTTATTCGTAAGTAATTTATTAGCTAACAGATAATTTTTTGTATAAACTACGTTTAGTTGTGTAAGTCTTATATTTTTTGAGAATTGCTCTATTCAAGCAGCATTAACTTTAAGTCAACTTCACTAAAAATTTAAATTCAATGAACAAATTTCCTCCGGAAAATCACACTTTTCTAGGAAAATAAGAGTGTCGGGGAACTTGAATACTTAGGTATAGTCAAAATAAAAATGTTTAGACAGTACTTTATTGATCGTAGTTTCAGAGTCTCAGGTAAATGATGCTTAACAAAAGTTTGTTTAAATTCCTAACTCAGCCAGTTGTAGGTGTGGCTTTGTTAACTGCTGTCAATGCTGCTGTGCCATCTGCCAGTTTAGCTCAGGGACAACCATTACCACCAAATACACAATTACCAACCGCACAAACACAAATAGATACAAATTACTTATTAGGAGGCGGCGATCTCATCCGTGTAAATGTATTTGAAGTACCAGAATATACAGGTGAATACCAAATTCCCCCGGGTGGAGCAATCAACCTACCTTTAATTGGCAGTGTGTCAGTCCTCGGTCTAACAGCTGAACAGGCATCTGATGAAATTGCTAAAAGATATTCTCGCTTTCTCAAACGTCCCTTAATCTCAGTTAATCTGTTATCACCTCGTCCCATAAATATTTTCGTTGCCGGAGAGGTAACACGTCCCGGCGCTTATACTCTCAGCTTGAGCGGAGGTGCCGGGAACAATCCAGGCGTACAATATCCAACTGTATTGGCCGCATTGACAACAGCGCAGGGGGTGACTTTAGCTGCGGATGTAACTCAAGTTCAGTTACGGCGTAAAATAGGACGTTCTTCAGAGCAAGCTGTCACCGTAAATTTGAAGGAACTCATCCAAACAGGTAGGTTATCACAGGATATTACCTTGCGGGATGGAGACACTATAGTTGTACCAACTGCCACCAACTTCAACGTGGCAGAATCTCGCAATATATTTGCAGCTAACTTTGCTGCCAGCCAAACCACACCCCGCACAGTAACAATTATTGGTGAAGTTAACCGTCCTGGTTCGTATCTTGTCACCCCAGGTAACACAGATAACCAGGGGGGCGCAAACACTAATAGTGGCGCTGGCAGTCCCACTGGGCTACCAAATGTGACGCGGGTAATTCAGCTAGCTGGGGGAATTACAGCACAGGCTGATGTTCGTAATCTCAGGCTACGCCGACCGACAAGAACTGGCTCAGAACAAACTATAGATATTAATCTTTGGCAACTATTACAGAGTGGTGATGCCAATCAAGATATCATTGTGCAAGACGGAGATACGATTGTTATTCCAACAGCAACTGAAATCAACCCCGCAGAAGCCACTCAATTAGCTACCACCACTTTGTCTCCTACACGCATTCAAGTTGGTGTGGTAGGCGAAGTTAAAAAACCAGGATTAACAGATGTTCAGCCGAATAGCTCCTTAAATCAAGCCATACTTGCTGCTGGCGGATTTAATGATGCCAGAGCTAGCAGCGATGCTGTTGATTTGATTCGCCTCAACCCTAATGGTTCTGTTACTAAACGCATAGTAAAAGTAGATTTCTCTGCTGGGATTAATGAGCAAACCAATCCCATACTCCGTAATAATGATGTTGTGGTAGTCAATCGATCTGGTTCAGCTAAGACTGGCGATACCGTAAACACCATAACTGGACCTCTAGGTGTTATCTTTAATCTTCTGAATTTGTTCGGACTCTAGAATATATAGATGCAAATTGGGGGCGTTGGTCAATACTCTTCACCCCTAAAATTGCATTACCCTTGAATCGAAGCTCAATTGTCAATGAGTAAATCATTCATGAAAGATTTACTCATTGACAATTGCTATTGAGTCTAAAACTCTCACCAACAATTCGTAATGTGCATTGATAGGCTTTGACAGACCTTGTTATAGGTACTCAGATTTATTGTGATAATGAGAATATTTTAGAAGGTAGAGGCGAGAAAAGCTCGTCTCTACATTGTTTTTATAATTTAGTGATTCTTATTATCATAAGAATTATTTAAGTAAATTAGCTTATTGATGATAGATATACTATCTGAACCACAGATACCGCGTATACACAGTAGAATGATGTCGAATTGGAAATGACGCCATTTGTACGGTTGCTTGGTGTCCATTAATGGGGTAGCTCTGGATACTGAGATTTTTTCTTCAGTAGTTTTACCAGATAATTACCATTTTTGGAAACACAAGCTAAAAAGGCAGTTCAGCCATATTTACGTGAAAATTCGCAGGTGTAACGTTAAAAAACCGTGTATAAACTTACAAATGGCGATTACACTACCATATCCAATACTGAGTTACTAACTAAGGCTAGAGTTACTGACCGTTGACGATTGAGTTTTTGCAACATACCCTATTTTTTCCCTATGATGATTCATGGTTTAGGTTTTCTCAGTTTGAGCGCATCTCTTGTACTTCCCTGGGCATTAACAGGTATAGTTCAAGGAGAGAGAATAACAGAGTCTTTAGTTAAAGATGTTCGCCAGTCATCCCCTGATCAGGAAATGGCACTACCTAACCGCAAGCTGATCAGCGCGGTTCCAAATGCGACCACATATTATGTTAGCGGTACCGGAAACGACAGAAATAGCGGACGCACTACCTCATCAGCTTTTAGGACAATTCAAAGGGCAGCAGACCTTACAAACCCTGGTGACACGGTATTGATTATGAACGGGGAATACAAGAATGCACCCGGACGTGGGGGTGTAGTAGGTATTAAACGTTCTGGAAAGGCAAATGCGTGGATTACGTATAAAGCATATCCTGGGCATTTTCCAAAAATTCGGTTTAATACGTGGAATGGCATCATTTTGTCGAACGGAGTTTCATATATCGAGATCAACGGTCTAGAGGTCATAGGGGACAATGCAAATATTACCCTTGCTTATGCATTAAGTCAGAAGAAAAATTCATCAAATGCGCGTACAAACGGAACCTGCATAAACATTGATGGACGTAATGGTGGTGTTCATCATATAAATATCCTAAACAACAAAGTGCATGACTGTTCAGCAGCAGGTATCTCAGTAATCGGGGCTGATTACGTAAAGATAGATAATAACACTGTGTATAATACCTCTTGGTATACTCTCTATGGTACTAGCGGCATCTCATTTGTGAAGAATTGGAATTCTGACAATAGCCGAGGATACAAGATGTTCGTGACCAACAATAGGGCCTATAACAATCGCAATTACGTTCCCTGGATTGGACGTGGAATTATCACAGACGGTAATGGCATTATTATCGATGTTTCAAAAGAGGGTACAAAGGGTGCATATATAGGACGGACTTTAATTGCAAACAATCTTAGCTACAAGAATGGCGGTTCGGGCATTCATGCCCATAGTAGTGAGCATATCGATATTGTCAACAACACGGTATATGGCAATGGGCAAACTCCAGAGCTTACAAAAGGGCAACTATATGCTGGTTATTCAAATGATGTGAAACTTTTCAATAACATTATCTATGCTTCCCCTGGTCAAAAAGCGAACAGTAACACAAAGAATACCAACGTTATCTATGACTACAATATTTACCCTAAGGGTGCGGTAATCGCTGTGATGGGAACTCACGATATCATTGCAGACCCACTGTTGGTGAATCCCTCAATTGCTGACTTTAGAATCAAAGCGAACAGTCCGGCAATCAATAGGGGCTACTATTGGAATGATGTGAAAACTGATTATGCAGGGAAACCTCGTCCTTCTGGTGGTAAATATGATATTGGTGCACACGAATATCAGTAACCGTAATATCCATATCCTGCATTGAAGTTTAGAGTTCCATAAAATAATAAGCCTGCATTTGCAGGCTTATTATTTTATAGATAATTAAACAGAGCCGATCTAGCTGTTATGGTCTTCAACTGACTTGTGAGGCAAAATTTTAATTTACACAGAGCTTTTGTCTGGAATACGTTTTTGCTGCTTTACTTTTTTTGTCAAATCTGGATAAGCAAAGTATTCTTTAGCATGGTTGAAATAACTACTAGATTCATTTTTATCAATGATGCCGTTCACAACTAAACCTAAGACGTTGTGACTGGATCTCTCTAGCATCTCTTGAGCAGCAGCTGCACTGTTAGAATCAATTACACCAGGTCTGGCTACTAATAAAATACCATCAGTCATTTGGCTTAAGGTCAAAGCATCGGCTGCCAAAAGGAGGGGAGGAGCATCAATAATTACAAAATCATAGTTATATTGAGATGAGAAATTTTCAATTAGTGATGCCATCCGTTTAGAATCAAGCAAAGCGAGTGGGTTAGGAGGTCTAACTCCAGCTGTTAAAACATCAAGGTTGTCAATTACATTCGATACAGCAGTGTCAAATTCAGCCTGACCAACAAGAACCTCACTCAAACCAACTGCATTAGTTAGTTGCCAGAGATGATGCTGAGAAGGAACTCGCATATCTGCATCAATTAGTAAAACTTGGCGTCCTAGTTGAGCGATCGCTGCCGCCAAATTAGCTGAAACTGTAGACTTGCCTTCTTTGGGAACTGCGCTAGTTACCACGATAGTTTTGAGCACTTTATCTGAACTCAGGAATTTCAGATTGGCTTGAATCATCCGGTACATTTCGCTCGTTAAAGAGTGGGGAGTATCTCTAACTGCAATTGTTTGAGCTGCTGATTCCCCATTTGAATAACGAGAGTGAAGCTTTTTAACAGATAAAGGAACAATTCCGAGCAACGTATATCCAAACACATCTCTAACTTCTTTAAGTGTTTTTAGAGATCTATCTCTCATAGCGAAGAAGAGCACAGTTGTGGAGGCAAAAAACAAACCGAACATCACTCCTAGCACTAAAACAATTATTTTTTTAGTTGATACTTCTTCTTTGGGCACTAAAGCCTGAGCAATAATCCGGGAAGTCGCTGTATTGGTATTTTCAACTAACTGTAATTCTTGAACCTTTTTCAATAAAGTTTGATAGGTCGATTCTGCGACTTCAACTTTCCGTTCTAACTCCCGTTGATTTTGTGCCAACTGGGGTATGAGTCTCATTCGCTGTTCGTAGCTAGAACGAGAATTATATAGAGAGGAGAGTCTTTGAGTTAAGCCAAAACGCTCTGTTTCTGACTGTAAAAAACTTTGGATCAGACTTTGTCTGAGTTCTCCAATCTGTAAAAGGTTCTGGGGGAGTTCTCTTTGATTGCCAGTAGTCTGACCAATTTGCTGTTGCAAGAGAGATTTTAAATTAGTTTTTTTTGCTTCTAGGTTAATAATTACGGGGTTATCATCGAGAAAACGGCTACGCTCAACTGCTAACTGCCGTTCAGTCTCTTGAAGTTGTGTAAGAACTCCCTGTACTGCGGGTGACTGACTAAGGGCACTCACCGCGATCGCTTGCTGAGAATTAAGCTCTACTTTCTGGCGCAGTTCATTTGTTTGGGCGGTTACTTCATCTAGTTGAGCTTTAACGGTATTCATCTCATTGTCTAGATTTCCAATAGTCGCAACGGCTGACTTTGTCTCCTCTGATAAATCTGCAATCTGATGTTTTTGTTTAAATATACGTAACGCTACTTCTGCATTATTAACAGCAGCTTGAGTTTTCGGAAGCTGCTTGGCCATAAATTGACGAGTCGCTCCTGCCTCGGAGCGATTTGTCAAAATATCATTTTCTAAATACAAATTCATTATTGTGTTGACTACTGCCGCTGCTTCTTCGGGGTCAGGGCTGCTGTAGCTAATTTTCAAGACATCTGTCCCACCAACAATTTTTAGGTTTAAGGCTTTTTGTAGTGCTTCTACTTCCAGAGGTATACCTTGCTTGTCCTTGAGTTGTAGTTTATTTATTGTCTTCTGCAATAAACTAGGAGAGGTAATAACTTCTATCTGACTGCTTATGGGATTTTGAGTTGCTACCAAGGATTTCAAATCTCCTGAGTCTCCTCCTTCAGAAGAACCAGGCGAAAGATTAGTACCTGCTACTTTAAAAGAAGGAACCTTGAATAAAAGTTTTCCTTCTGCTTCATAGGATGACTTCATAAATTGTGTAGCTATAGCACTAAGCATAACTGTAGCTACAAATACAGCAGTAGCAGGTAGCCACCATCGTTTCAATATCAATAAGTAACGATTAAGGTCTAAATCAATAGATTCTCTAGATTCCATAGATTTTTCTGACATAAATCTTCCAAAGTACAGGTCTTAAGTAAGAAATTAAAAATGGACTTAGAGCAGTCACAAAGCAGTGCAATTGACAAGCAAGACTGATATTATTTTACAATATGACAATAGTATAGACTATCTAAGTAATAAATTTAGTTCCCATTTGGGCACAATTGTGACATAGTTTTCTCTTCCCCTCATAGCGCTAAAACTTTGGTAACTTTGGAATTTGAGGTGAGTAAGGCTGTCCTAACTATACTGCGGTGGTCTAAATCAACCCTTTAGAAGAGAGATTTTAAATTAAAATCTTTCTCATTAGCCATGATTATTAAAAATTCAAATTTTTTCTGGATTATCAAAGGCTTGAGTCTTTTCCTAGAATTACATGGCTATACCTCTTACAAAATCACTCATGTTAGCCAAATTTTCTCAGTCAGCAAAAAAAATTGCTGCTTAGTCAGTTGGTGATTTTTGACAATAAACACCTATTTATTACTTATAGTTAGTAAAAATTGTCAATAATTAAGACCTCAATCTTAATGAATCCCCATACAATTACATTAGTGCCTAATTAATGAGAATAATTTAGGCAATTGATTTGAACCCTAGAAAATAAATCAAATGAGAAGTCTTTTTTCGTCAACATATTAATCAACGTTTTTGTCAAGATTAATTTAGATGGGCTTTCCTTGGATCATCACCTAGCATCACTTAATAGTGATTCTGAAATTTAAAGTAACTACTAAATTTGCCAAATTTTATCATAAGCTTCTAACAGTTTTGGAGCTTGATATTGCCACTCAAGGATCTCCTCCATTCTGCGTCGTCCTTCGGCTCCTATCTTTTCTCTACGTTCCGGAGAATCTAGAAGCTCCAGAATTTTCTCTGCAAATTCCACCTCATCATTAGGCTTGGCATAAAGAGATGCTTCCTGTGCAGAACGTCTTCCTTCTCGCAAATCAAACTGGACAATTGCTTTTCCCATTGCCATATATTCGAGAATTTTATTCATGGTGCAGTTTTCGTTATAAGCAGATGTTGGAGAGGGTTCTACACATGCGTCACAACTGGAAAGCCGCTCTAAAAGTTCTTCCCCTTGTTTAAACCCTGTAAATTCTACAAACTCAGTCACTTCCAACTCTTTGGATAAGTCCTTGAGTTTTTCAACAGCAGGCCCACTGCCGATCAGCATAAAGTGAATATCGGAGCGATTTTTTTTCTGGACAATGTAATGTATCATTCTCAGGAGATAATCAATCCCCTCTGGTTCACCCATAACACCCATATACCCTATTAAATAGCTTCTACCTTTACGGTAAATCGGGTTTGGGGGCATTCGGCGAAAGCGCGAAAGGTCAGGTGCACTACGAACTACAAAGACCTTATCTGGTTTCTTGTGCCCACGGTTAAGAGCTACCTCTCGGTGTGACTCGTTTGTTGAAATTACCATGTCTGCTGTGGCATAGGTCAAGCGTTCAGCCCAGCGTAATCCATGATAAAAAATATCGCGCCGTTGATACTTAGCTTCATACATCTCCGGGCTGAGATCATGATGGTCAAAGATAACCCAGATGCCATGAAATAATTTAAACCATCCTGCTACTAAGAAAAGTAAATCCGGCGGATTACAAATATGTATGACATCAAAACCACGCTCTCTCCATACCCTTTGAGCTAGACGGAATTGCCAGTTAATCGCCCAACTGTACTCTCGGAGATAGCCGATAACTGAGCTTTCTTCCGGTGGTAGAGGATGACGGTAGATGTGAATCTGCTCAATAACTTCATAGTCTTTATCAAAACCATTACCTGTCGGTGAAATTACGGCAACTTCATATCCAGCTTTTTGCAAAGTAGTTGCTTCCATCCATACCCGCCGATCAAAGGGAACTGGGAGATTTTCAACGATAATTAGTACTTTCTTAGGCAATACCATAATAATCTCAATTATTAATGAGTTTAGTAAAACACGGACTTGTCAATGTCAACTTTGGGCAATTTTTAGTTATATCGGTCTGGCAAAAGTGGAGGTTTTCAGTCTTTTAGTTGCTATATGCTTACACTCACATCATTAATCTTCTAAACTTAAGATTGAGTGATATAAATTAAGGAAAGCAACCCAGTGATTTTTGATATCTAGAGCAGCAACACTTGTTCTCGCCTTAGAACCTAGAGAAAACCTCAGAGCCTCATTTTCAATCAAAGACTTAACAGCATCTGATAATTGCTCAACATTCCCTGGATTAACGATTAATCCATTTTCCGATTGAGTAACTATTTCAGGTATGCCTCCTACTGGTGTAACAATGACTGGTAACTCCCAAGCCATTGCTTCCAGCATTGCTAATGGAAGACCTTCATTGTAAGAGGGCAAGACAAAAACATCTGCTTCAGTTAAAAGAATATCACGTTCATCTGCGTCTATCCAGCCAGGCAATTTTATATAATTTTCTAGATTTAAAGTTGTAACTAAACTGTGTGCTTGTTCTATGTCTCCGTCTCCTGCCATGATCAGAGTTGATCTAGTTTTACATTCAGTATGCAAAAGAGAAAAGGCTCTTATCAAATCAAATGCTCCTTTCCTTTGACCAATTCGCCCTAAAAAAAGTAAGTTCACTTTTTTAGACACTGAGGATGAACGGTGTGGAACTTCAGCAGGAATTTTTACTGGATTATAAAAAACTAAAACTTGTTCTGGTTTAAGTCCAAGATTTTCTATATAGAAGCTTCTCCAACTTTCTGATAAGACAATCAAGCGTTGACACTTGCAAAATATCCAACTTAGAGATTTCTGTATCCATTCTGCAAGTTCACCATAGAAAACATGAAACTGACTACCGTGAGCATGTAAGATTATGGGCTTGCGAAATAACCAAGCTAAAAGTACCATAATTGCTTGTCGGAAAACACTGCCGCGTTGTGAAATTTCAAGTTGAACGATATCAACTTCTTCACTTATTAACATCCACAAAAATTTATATATAGCTCTCAAAAATATAATTATTTTGATTGCTATTGCTCCTTCTTCGTGAGTAATAATATGAGATATATGGACTTCAGAAGGAGCATAGTCTAAAAAAAGCTTCTCATAATTAGAAATTCCACCCTTCTGAAGTAAGCTAGGCCCTAACAGAATAATCTTGATAGTTTTAGTTCGACACATAAGCTGCACTTTTTCTATAATTGGGCTATATTTGGTTACTGTATCAAGGAGCTAAACAATCAGAGTTTATCATTTTAATGCCTTTATTAATGATCAAAGTGATCGCATAAAATACTGACCACAAATAATAGTTGATTATGATTACTTTCCGCTCTATTGAAGTTAAAAAGCTTACCAAAATTATAAACTGGTTATATTAACTTTAGTTAATTTTTGTGTCGTCTAAATCACCATCATCCAAACAACGTTATAACCTAATACTTTTTTGGTTTCATGATTTTATATTTCATGTCTCCCTCTTACTGATAGAGAGACAGCAACATAGAGAATCCAATTCAAACTATTAGATTCCAGCAATGAAGATTCAGTAAGGCTAGCTAAGGCTATATATGTCATATGTATAAGTGGCCAAATATCTAATACTGTTTTACTACCACGCACCCAAGCGAATCCTTGCAGATAACTGCGGCAAAATCCTAAAAAGAATAGCCCTAACCCTAAAAGACCCAAATCTAGCGTAAGAGCCAGATAACCATTGTGTGGGTGGGTTGGCATCCATCCAACTATGCGCCAAATATAAGCAGACTCACCATCCCATCCTTGCCAGAATCCGCCATAACCATAACCAAGCCAAGGATGTTTCCAAATCATATCGAACACTAATGGCCAAATGTCGGTTCGTCCAGTGAGTGTCGAATCTTTACCAATTGAAGTAAACAGTACATCAGCATTATTAGAGAACCAAAAATAAAAACTTTGGCTGATAGTTACCATCATTATTAGGGTTGGTATCATGACCTGGTATGGCCAACGCCAAATTAGGAAAGCAAAAAATGCCAATATTAGAATTAATAGATTAAATAGAGATGAAGTTGAAGCGGCAAGTAGCAAGAGTAGCATCGACAAGCTAAACCCCCCCCAGAGAAGCCAACTACGTCTTTTAGCTTGATAACCAAGGATAAAAAAAACTATACTACTTATTACCATCCTGCCTCCCAGTCCGTTTTTATGAGTGAATACTCCACGCCACTTTGGACTACCAAGATCACCCTGTATACCGTATTTAGGCAAGGCTATGGCAAAAATGAAACTCAATACTATGATAATACCAAAGTTCACGGCAAGTAAATGCAATTGCTGTTTTAAGGTGTATCGCGAGGCAAAATACAGACCAAACAAACTGGAATTAATTAAGGTAAAACTATTTTTTAATGTTGTTGATGGTGCAAAAGACCAAGTGATAGAAATAGCTGTAAATATAATTAAAGAATAAAGCAAAACGTCTTTACTATGGACAATAAAATAAAGAGTTTTCTTCCAACGCAAAATTAGTAGTAAGAAGGTAACTGCGTAGATTAAGAAAAGAATAATCCGAGTCAAGGAGCTATCGTATTCTACTAAATCACTCTGTCCTGCTCCTCCTGATAGGACGAGACTTAAGATTGCTCCTGAATAAATCAGCAAGGCTACAATCGTGAATACATGCTCGGCAAAAATTAGTAGTTTTCTCATACAATTAACTAATATTTATTTTGCATATTCATTTTTCTATGATAAATTTGAGTTGTTTGTTCGGCAATATTTGACCAATTTAAATCTTGCTGACAACGAGATAGTGCCGCAGTTTGCATACTTTGTTGCAAGTTGCGATCGCTTAACAAACAAATTATGGCATCAGCTAGGGATCGAGCATCACGGGGTGGAACTAACAACCCATCTTGTTTATGCTGAACGATCTCACTCAATCCCCCTATTTCAGAAGCTACAACCAGAGTTCCCATTCCATAAGATAAGGCAGCCACACCACTTTGAGAGGCTTCGATGTATGGCAGAACTGTTACTGTACTGCGTTGAAATAGATTACCTACTTCTTCAAGCGGGATAAAGTCATTAATAATCTCGTAGCGATCCTCATCATAACCATTAGGAAAATATTGGCTGATGTTTTCACCCCTTCCAGCAATAATTAGCTTGACTTCCGGTATACATTCAGCAATTAAGGGCATAGCCTCAAGCAAATATTTTAATCCCTTATAGGGCAAGATACGTCCAAAAAATAGCAGTGTAAATGGCTCACGGGTTGGAGGATTTTGGCTAACCCGCCGCTTATATAAACTACCAAGTTCACCATGAGGCAAAACATTGACTCGCTCTTGAGGTATACGAAATTGTTCAATTAAAATCTTTTTTAGTTGATGAGTATGGACAATCAATTGTTGAGAACGGTAAAAGCCAATACGTCTAGTATACTCTGAACCAAATGGAGTGATGTTATCACCTGGATGACGGAATATATCATGGATCGTTGTCACCAATGGTGGCATTTTGTTGAGTAACAAAGTCCAATCATACCAAGGATCGTTAGTTTCTTGTACGTGTAAAACATCTGGCTGCACGTCTTTGATAATACGGATCATTGCACCCATAGACAATAAATTACGCGGGTCACGAATCCGTGGCTTTTTAAAGGTAATGACGCGGATACTGGGATCAAGGACATTGCTACAGACATCTGATACTTTCTCAGGGCAAATAAGCGTTAAATTAACATATTTAACTAGACTGTTTGCTAATTCGATGGTGTAGTCTTCAAAACAGAAATATAGTAAAGCAACCTTGATCATAAAATTAAACTTTTATACAATATCTATTGTTATGGCTTTTATTCAGAGTTATTTTAGTCTCCTAAAATTTAACTTTCTCCGGTTATGGTTTACTTGTGAAAAAAGTGGAACTCTTGATTATATTAGGTTTGTTAATAAATTATTGTTTTCCTCAAGAACATTATAGCCACAAGGTTTGAGCAGATTATAAATTTTTATTTCTCAATTTCTATGTTTTTTCTGAACTAATACTAAATAATTTTACCCATACAGATCGAACTCCTCCGAACTTCTGAATTAACAAGCAACCAGCAAGTAAACCGTAAACGCAAGTTGAGATAAGCAAAACAAATATAAAGTCTAGTCTAAATTGTTGTAGTATTGAGAATGACAATGCCATGCCAGCACTAATTAGCAGTGGACGACGTATTATTCGCCATAAATGCAATGAAAATAAGTTACTGTATACAGCGTATGTGAGTAAGCTCAAACCAGTAAAACCCATTGCTAATTGCATAAATACTGCACCCATTAATTTATAGTGCGAAATCAAAAATACACCTGATAATAGTCCTACAACATTAGTAACAATAACCTCCATTAAGTTAAATTTTTCAAACCCATTAGCTAAAAGCAGATAGACAAATGTCCGCATAAATGGATAGGTAATGAACGATAAAGAACTTACCTTTAAAACTAAATTTACCTCATTGAAATTAGACTGTTTATAAACAAATGTTATTAAATCATTTCCAATAAAAAATATTACGATAATAAACGGTAGTGATACACACAAAAGTATTTCAATAACGTTTTCAGAAATCTGACGCAATTTTTCTCGACCTAAAGCCACTGCCTTTGTCATAACAGGAAAAGCAGCCATACATATACTATCGCAAACCAAGGCTACGGGTAACATGAATTGTCCGATCACGCCATAAAGACCAACCATCAATTCACTTCCTAAGAGTGAAATCATTACAATAGCCATTCTACTACTAACTATACCTACTGCATCAATAAGCATAAGTGTTCGAGCAGATTTGAATAAGTGCAATAGGAAATCTTGCTTAATTTGCCATTTTGGTTTAATTACTCTTGTAACCAAAGCCCATTCAATTACAAAAACTAGAGTTTCGGAAATTGCTAAAATTCCAGCTAAATAATTTACTCCATAATTCAAATGTAAAAACCAGAGCATTACTAGTAAACGGAGGACGTAGACTGGCACAGTAGAGATGGAAATCAAATTCATTCTCTCTTGAGCCTGAAAAATTGCCTCCGTGATGTTAGAAAGCGAAAACGGAATTATTGTTAATCCCATGATGTAGCAAGTAATTGAGGTGTCTGAATTATAGGGCAGTAAAAACACCACAACTACCTGTACTGAATAAGCAATCATGCTGAGAAGCAATTGCAAGAAAGTACCGCTCACGAGGTAAACAGGCATTTCTTGTGGGTTGCGAGACAGTTCTCGTGTAAACAAGGTTTTTAGACCCTGCGAAGCAATAGCCATAAAGATATAGTAGTAGCTAAATGCTAGCAGATATCGCCCTAATTCATACGCTCCTAGAGTACGAGCTATAGATGCCACTAATACAAAGCTTGTAATGCTTTGTGTTAACCGATTGACCAACAATGAGAGAGAATTTGTTAATAATTTTCGTTGTCCCATTGTTTGTAAACTCTAATTAAATTGATATGTATTGATATGTTATGATATTAATC
>NNBV01001202.1_pt1 | contig 45916 bp, 37 predicted proteins | sample 1173771 | NCBI WGS metagenome assembly NNBV01 (sample SAMN07173938, study PRJNA388173) | plant metagenome | isolation source: symbiotic tissue sample KVS11 | place: Norway: Troms, Kvaloya island | reverse complement strand
ATGCTCTACATGGCCGGCGGCGGGCGCATCACCCGCGTCGATGGCCCCTTCGTCTCAGACCAGGAGGTCGAGCGGGTGGTGGCCCATCTCAAGACGCAAGGCCGGCCGCAATATCGCGACGCGGTGACCTCCGAGGAGGAGGCCGCGGGCGAGGAGGGCGAGGACGGCGCGGTCTTCGACAAGAGCGCGATGGGCCAGGCGGAAAGCGACGACCCTTACGACCAGGCGGTGGCGGTGGTCTTACGCGACAAGAAGGCCTCGACCTCCTACATTCAGCGCCGCCTCCAGATCGGCTACAACCGCGCCGCCTCGATCATGGAGCGGATGGAGAACGAAGGCATCGTCGGCCCCGCCAACCACGCCGGAAAACGCGACATCCTCGTCGAGACCGGACGGGCACGGGAAGACGAGGAGTGAAGGTCCCGATCCGCGCAACAGGACCGAGGTTGCGCGCTACAGCGGGGGCGGCGGCGATCCCGGTCCGACGGGAGCGCTGACCGCGTCGCCGGTCGCTTCCCCGACATCCTGCAGCGAGCGGCCCACTTCGCCGACCTTGTGGTGAAAATTGTGACGTGTATGCGGGTCGATCACGGCGATCGGCGCTGAGATGGCCAGCCCTGCTGCCGTGCCGACGGCGGCAGCGGCGCTGCCGGTGACCTGCATCAGGCGCTCGCCGACGCCGACGCGGGAATCCGTGATCGGCTGGCCTTCGACCAGCCGCGAGCCGATCAGTTTCACGACCTCGGGGCTTTCGGCGAACTTGCCGTGGTTCAGCTTGTCGCCGGTGCGCAGCTTGCTCAGATTGAGAACCGTGATCTTCGCGGCCTCGAGTTTCGTCTTGTAGGGTTCGACGTCCGGATCGATCGCGCCCAGCCTCGCCGTGCTGCCCCAGACCCGGCGCGAGACCGCAAGCGCCCGGTCGTCGGTCGAGACGAACAGGGTGAAATTCGGCCTGCGGCCCTCCATTTCCTGAACCTGCGTCCAGAACACGTCGATGTCGACATCCGGCGAGGCCAGCATGACATTGGCGATCTTGGGGGAAATCTGGCCGTTGCGGATCGACATCTGCCGCAGCGCCTCCAGCGTCACCCAATTGCCCATGGAGTGGGCGAGGATCGACACTTCGCCGACAGCGGGGTCCTTCGCCAGCGCCTGCAGCAGGTTCTCGAGCGCGTGGCGCGAGTAGTTGGCGCTCTCGCGATCATAGCCATAGCCGAACAGCGAGCCCTGCGACGGCCAGGTGAACAGCACCGGCACCGTGGGTGCGCCGGAATCATGGACGATCTGGGCAAAGCGGTAGACCGCGTCCTCGAAGCGGTTGTTGAAGCCGTGGATGAACACCATCACCCGGCGCTTGGGGACCTTGGCGACGGCATTGTGCAGCCGCGCCAGCGCAGCGGGTCGTTCGAGCTTGTCGACCTTGAGCGTCACGAACTCGGTGGCCGGGTCGCCGGGCAGGCGGCTCGGCCATTGCACCTCGCCGACCTTGCGTCTGTCCGCAGGCGGGAGGGAAACCGTGATCTCGGCGAAGGCGGGGGGGCCGCGCATCCCCGAGAACAGCACGCCCTCGTCAGGGTCGGCGGTCCGCGTCGTGGCGACGAGCATGGTCACCTTGCTGGCGCCTGGCGCGCCCTGGGCGACCGGCGCGAGCACGCCGCGAACATCGCCCGCGCATCCGGCCGCGCTGAGGCCGATGCCGATCAGCGCTGCAGGCAGGAACCGAATCCGGGGGCGGCGAAAAGGCGCAGGTCCAACGGGACGAGACAACAAGGACGGGCTGACGAGCCCACCGAACGCACACATCATGACCAGTCCCCAGCACCCGATACGCTACCCCGTGACGGGACCGTGCTTGCGCTGTATCGCTACGTCAATGACAGCGGCCGCATTTACGTCGCATTGTCGGCGACTGCGGCGTTTCCGCATGCCCGTCTTGTGCCTGTCCCCGCTCGGGACGCTGGCGCCGTCGACCGTGGCTCAGAGCGCTTTCAAGCGAAGTGGGTACCGGTTCGCGTGAAGAAAGCGCGATAAAACAAGAATCTGGAGCATTTGGACGATCCAGCCGGCCCGCAAGATGTTCTATGCGTTCAGGGTCAGATCGGGGTCGAGCGGGAAGATCGGTCGCCTGACATTGACATAGGGCAGCTTGGTCAGGTCCGGCGTGCACAACGCGCCGCTGTCGCAGACGACTACCTTGCCCGCGATCGGCTCGAACGCCGCGCGGAAATGCTGCATCGACTTCAGGCCGACCACCCGTTTGGCCGCCGGATCGATGCCGAAGGCGCGGAACTGCTGCAGATCGATCATCTGCGCGCGCGCTGTCGTCACGAGGATGTCGATGTCGCCGACGCGCAGCACGGCGCAGGGCCCCCAGCTGCCCTTCAGCCCGCCGAGCATCGGCCCGTCGCCAAGATAGTCGCCATCACTGACGCGGATCAGCGTCCCGGTCAGGGCGAGGGGAGCGCCGCCGACTCGCGGATCGATCTTGCCGCCGAGCCTGACGGAGACCGTTTCGCCGGGCTGCGCGCGGTGCAGTTCGGCGGCGGCTTCGGGATCGACGATGGGGCCGAAGCAGGCATCCTGGAGATCGGCTGCGATCATCATCCGCAGCAGTTCGGTCGCGTCGCCATAGCCGCCGCCGCCGGGATTGTCGGCATAATCGGCGATGATCAGCGGGCCGGTCGTCGCGACGAAGGACTTTGCCTCATCGACCGCCGCCTCGACCGACAGAAACTCCGTCACTTTCTCGAAGCGGCGCTGCCACATGTCGTCGACGAGGGCGTCCGCGAAGGCGCGATGCCGGTCGAGATCGCCCTGACAGGTCACCAGAACGGTCGGCCCGACCTCCTCGATATCGACATTGCCGAAGGCGCCGTTGACGCTGACGGCGAAGACGTCGGGCTCCTGTTCGTAGGCCTTCGCCTTGGCGATGCGCGCGACCATCGGGCCGATATCGGTGCGCCCGCCATTGACCTCCTCCAGCATCGGCCGGTCGGCGCGCACCGTGACCGGGTTGATCTCGCCCGACATGGCGCGCTGGAGAATGCCGGCGGCGAGGAGCCCTGACTCCCGGACATCGACATGCGGATAGGTCTTGTAGGCGACGATGATGTTCGCCAGCGCCGCCATGCGGCGCGTGACGTTGGCGTGGGGGTCGAGCGTGATGCCGATCGGGACTTGCCTGCCGAGCACGGCGCGCAGCCGCTCCAGCAGTTCGCCTTCGCCATCCTGTGAGAAATCGGTGACCATCGCCCCGTGCAGGCCGAGCAGGACGCCGTTGATTTCCCCGGCATGGGTCTTCGCGGCCTCGACGATGACGCTGGCGATGCGCTCATAGGCGTCGCGCGTCACCGGCCCCGAGGGCTGCGCCGCGGCGCTGATCGTATGGATCACGCGCCAGCCATTTGCACGCGCCACGTCGAGGAAGCCCGCGATCGGGGTATTCGCGTCGCCGCGCTGCGCGACTGCCGCCTCCCCGAAACTGACTCCCCTGTCCTCGAAAGCCGCATAGTCGGCCGGGCAGCGGCTGAAGGTGTTGCTCTCATGCGAGAATTCGGCAGTCAGCACGGTGAAGGCCATCGTGTTCCTCGGCGGGTTTCGCAGCGGGGTGTTCTTGGGGTGGTGAATGAAGGGCGTCAGCCGTCGCGCAGCGGCTGGCGTATGTCGAGCGCCTCGATCAGCGCATCGCCGAACAGGTTGATCGCGATCACCGTCGTGGCGATGACGAGGCCCGGGAAGATGATGATCCAGGGCGCGATGAAGATCTGCGCCGTGCCCGAACTCATCATCGCCCCCCAGCTCGGCAGCGGCGGCTGCGCGCCGAGCCCGAAGAAGCCCAGTGTCGCCTCCAGCACGATGGCGTCGCCCGTCGCGAGCATGCCGGCGACGATGACCGGCGTCATCGCGTTGGGCAGGAGATGCATGAACAGGATGCGCGATCGGCTTGCGCCGGCTGTGACGGCGGCATCGATGAAGATCTCGCCCTTGAGTGCCATCACCTGCGCCCGCGTCAGCCGGGTGAACTGTGCGAGATAGGCGATGCCGATGGCGATGGCGGTCGAATGCAGGCCGGGGCCGAGGATCGCGATCAGGATCAGGGCCAGCAGGATCTCGGGGAACGACCAGGTCAGGTCGACGACCATGGTGACGAGGCGGTCGAAGACGCCGCCGAAATAGCCGGCGGCCGCGCCCAGCGTCGCGCCGCACACGACGGACAGCGTGATCGAGAGCACGCTCACGCTGAGAGATGTCCGCGCGCCCTGGATAATGCGCGAGAGCAGGTCGCGGCCGAACTCGTCCGTGCCGAGCCAATGCACGGGCGAGGGGGGCGAGTTGGCCATCGAAAGCTGTTGGGCGGCATAGTCATACGGCGCGATCCAGGGAGCGAACACCGCGCAGGCCACGAGCCCGAGGAGGAACGCCGCGCACAGCGCGCCGCGTGGCGACCTTGCGATCCTGCGGGCGAGCGAAAGACGGTTCATCTCGCCCCCATGGCTTCGCGCAGGCGCGGATCGAGCGCCGCCTGGGCGAGGTCGCCCAGCAGCGTGCCGAGCATCACCGCGATGGCGAGCATCAGCAGGCAGCCCTGGACGAGCGGATAGTCGCGCTGCGCCAGCGCCGTGATCAGAAGAGAGCCGAGGCCCGGCCGCGCGAAGACGTATTCGACGGTGACGGCGCCGCCGAGGATCCAGCCGATCCGCAGGCCCAGGATCGTCATCACCGGCAGCAGCGCCTGTTGCAGCACATGCCGCAGCTGGATGCGCCAGAACGGCAGACCCTTGGCGTGGAGCACCCGCACGAAGTCGCGGCCAGCGATCTCGATCATCGCCGCGCGGGTCACGCGGGCGATCAGCGCCGTACCGCCGATCCCGATGGTCAGGACGGGCAGCACGAGCGCGTCCCAGCTTCGTGCGCCCGAGACCGGGAACCATTCGAACTGCACGGCGAACATCAGGATCATCAGCAGGGCGAGCCAGAAGCTCGGCAGGGTCGAGCCGAGCAGGATCAGCCCCATCGCCGCCCGGTCGAATGCGCTGTCGCGGAAGGAGGCGGCGAGCACGCCGACGAGGATGCCGACCACGGTCGAGAAGACCAGCGCCGAGCCGCCGAGCGCAAGACTATGCGGCATGTTCTCCGCGATCAGCCGCGCCACCGGCTGGCGCATCACGATGGCGTCGCCGAGATCGCCCTGGACGACCTTGCCGAGCCAATGCCCGTATTGCACGAGCAGCGGTCGGTCCAGGCCGTAGCGGGCGATCATCTGCGCTTGCTGCTCGGGCGACGATCCGACCTGGATGAGATGCTCCAGCGGGTCGCCCGGCACGAGATGGATGATCAGGAAGATCACCAGCGAGACGGCCAGGAACACCGGCACGAGCAGGAGCAGGCGCTGGGTCGCAAAGCGCAGCAAGGGCCTATTCCTTTCGTGCCGGTGCGTTGCGAGGTCAGTTGGCCGGGGCGATGTCGAGCATCGAGGGACCGTAAAGTCCCACGCCGCGGATCACCTCGGGCACGACGATCTTGCGGCCATAGGCGAAGCTCTGGACCGGCTGGTAGATCGGCGCGAAGGCGTACTGCGAGAGGACGTATTCGTGGTACTTCCGGAAGTTCACGATGCGCTCGTCCCAGGTCCTGGACTTGTTCATGGCGATGTCGTTGAGCCGGTCGGCTTCCGGATCGCTCAGCATCGAGACGTTGGGATAACCCAGGCGTTTGCTGCTGAAGAACCAGTCGATGATGTCGGCGTTGGTCCAGAGATAGGAACGCACCGCGAGCTGATGCTCGGTCTTCTTGCGATACTGCGCGTTGATCGAGCCGGCATCGATGATGCTGATCTCGGCCTGCATGCCGACCGCCTTGAGCTGCGCCTGGATGACCTCGGCGAGACGCTTGAACTCGGTGCCGTTCTGGGCCCAGAGCTTCACCGTCAGCCGCTTGCCGTCCTTGACGCGGACGCCGTCGGGGCCGGCCTTCCAGCCGGCGGCGTCGAACGCCTTCTTCGAACGCTCGGGGTCGAAGCCGATCTTGAACTTGGGATCGACCTGCGATTCCTTCAACGACGAGATCAGGAAGGTGTCGGCGACAGCGCCGAGGCCGCCATAGAGGCTCGCCATGATCTCCTTCTGGTTGATCGCGAAGGCGGTCGCCTCGCGCACCTTGACGTCGGTGAATGGCTCGACGCTGGTGTTGATCGGCAGGTAGACCACCTCGGTGCCGGGAATGGTCACCACCTTGACCGCCTTGTCGGCCTGCATGCGCGGCAGGAAGTCGATCGGCACGTTGACGATCAGATCGGCGCTGCCAGTCTTGAGCTCGAGATAGGCGGTCGATTCCTCGGCGATCTCGCGGAAGGTCAGCTTCTTGAACTTGGCCGGGCCCTGGTTCTTCGAGAGCGGGGAGGCCCAGGCATAATCGTCGTTGCGCACGAGCACGGTCTGCTGGCCGACCGAGAACTGCTGCATCTTGTAGGGACCGGTCCCGATCGCCTCGGTGACGCCGAACTTGTCGCCGAGAGCCTGATAGGATTTCGGCTCGGGGATCGCCATGAAGGAGCTGGCGAGGTTGAAGAGCAGGTTCGGGTCGGGCTGCTTCATGTGGAAGCGCACGGTCAGGTCGTCGACGACCTCGACGCGCGCGATCGCCTCTACGGTTGCGGCGTTCTCGGTGCCCTTGAACTGCGGCACCCACCATTCGATCGTCTTGGCGTTGAAGGCCTCGCCATTGTGGAACTTCACGCCCGGCTTGAGCTTGAAGGTCCATGTCATGCCGTCGGGCGCCGTCTCCCAGGACGAAGCCAGCTGTCCATGAAAGCTCTGGTCGGCATCCTGCACGACGAGGCGGTCGTAGATCAGGGTCGTCGCGGTGTTGAGCTTCGTCGCCTTGATCGGATTATAGGTCGGCGCTCCGACCAGGCGCGCCGTCATCACGAAGGTCGCCTCCTGGGCCACCGCGCCGCTCGCCGCCAGCGCGCCGAGCGCACAGGCAAGGAAGGCATTCCGCACTGTCGATCTCATCACTGTAACCCCCTGTTGTTATTGGAAACGCCCCGGATATGTTCAGTCGAGCGGGCCAGAGCCGTCGCCCACATGGCCGGTGAAACGGCCATAGAGCGCCGACATCCGGTTCATCCGCTCCTCGACCTGCGGGCCGAGTTCGACGAACACCGAATTGACCAGGAGGCTGCTCAGATTCGCCATCTGCGCGGTCGAATCCCAGAACAGGTTGAACTCGGTCGAGACCATCAGCATCTCGTCGACGAGCCCGTGCCCCCAGTCGCAGAAGGAATCGGTGATCAGCGTGGTGTGGATGCCGGCGGCCTTCGCTTCGCTCGCCAGCACCTTGGCCATGCGCGAATAGCGCCTCGCCTCGAAGATCACGAGGCAGGGCGCGGCGTCGCCCGACAGCAGCAGCTCGGAGAAGTTGCCGGCGGCGAGGTCGAGCAGCTGCACGCCGTCGCGCAGATATTGCAGCTGGTTGGCGAGGTATTGCGCCAGCCCGCGTTCGGTCTGGAAGCCCGTGACATAGACCGATGTAGCGCCCGCGATGCGCCGCGCTATCCGCTTCCAGGCGTCGCTCTGGGCGAGTTCATAGACCGTGACGAGGCCGGCGATCTCGAGCTGGAGGCTGCGGGCCAGCTGGTCGTCGCCAACGAGGCTGCGCTGCTGGAAATCGCGCAGGCGGTCGCTGATCAGCCAGGGCCTGTCGCCGATGTCCTCGCCGAGGCCCTGCTTGAGATCCTTGAAGCTCTTATAGCCGAGCGTCCGGCAAAAACGCCCGACCGTCGGCTCGCTCACTTCGACCTTCTCGGCCAGCGTCGCCGCCGTCTCGAAGGGCAGGCTCGCCATCTGCGCCAGCATGTAGCTCGCCAGCGCCTTGTCGGCCTTCGAGCCGATGGCGAGGCAGGCCTGCAATCTCTGGCGAAGGGTCTGCGGCATGTCCGCTCCGGAGGAATACGCCAGTGAAGAAAGTTTTCTTTCACGCTGTCAATTTATTTTTATTTTCTTGCAGAATTCCGAATGATGAGGCTCCTGCCTTTGACGCGTTCGAATCCATGGGCGCATGAAATGGCCGCCGACGCGTGATGACAACAGCTGCATGACGACACCTGCCAAGCCAGCCCAAGGGCTAACCGATGGGCAAACCGATGTGATGGTGCTGGGCGCCGGCATCATCGGCGTGAGCATCGCGCTCCACCTCCAGGAACGCGGCAAGAGCGTGCTGCTGGTCGATCGCGGCGAGCCGGGGGCCGAGACCAGCCATGGCAATGCCGGGTTGATCGAGCGCTCTTCGGTGATCCCCTATGCCTTTCCACGCGATCTGCGGACGGTGCTCACCTACGCCTCCAACCGGTCGGTCGCGGTTCGCTACAGGCCTGCAACTTTGCTTCAGCTGGCGCCCTGGCTGACGCGCTACTGGTGGCATTCGGGCGGCGAGCGGCTTGATGCCGCGGCGCAGGCGATGCTGCCGCTGATCGAGCGCTGCATCAGCGAGCATGACCGCCTCGCTGGCCCGGCTGGCACGGCCGGGCTGCTGCGCCAGGGCGGCTGGATCGAGCTGTACCGATCCGCCCGCGCGCTGAAGGGCGCCGTCGCTGCCGCCGAGGCGCTGGCTGGTCATGGCCTGGCTTACGACGTGCTCGGTCGCGAGGCGCTGCGGGAGCGCGAACCGCATCTGAAGAGCGACATCGCCCATGGCGGCCTGCATTGGCGCGACCCGGTCACGGTCAGCGACCCCGGCGCTGTCACCCGGGCCTATGCCGCGCTGTTCGTGGCGCGCGGCGGCCGGCTGGCGAGGGGTGATGCGCTGGCGCTGGAGCGCGATGGCGGCCTGTGGCGATTGCCCGTCGAGGGCGCGGTGCAGCGTGCCGGCGAGGTGGTGATCGCGCTCGGGCCCTGGTCGGGCGATCTCTACACCCGGCTCGGCTATCGCTTTCCACTCGCCTACAAGCGCGGCTATCACATGCATTACGAACCCGAGGCGGGGGCGTTGCCCAACCATCCGCTCTGCGAGGCGCAGGCGGGTTTCGTGCTGACGTCGATGACGCGCGGCATCCGGTTGACGACGGGAATCGAGCTCGCCGGGAGGGACGCCCCGTCCGACCCGCGCCAGCTCGATGCCGCCGAACGCGTGGCCCGGCAGCTCATGCCGCTCGGGCGCCGGCTCGACGGCGAGCCCTGGCGCGGCGCGCGGCCCTGCCTGCCCGACATGCTGCCGGTCATCGGCAAGGCTCCCCGTCATGACGGACTCTGGTTCGCCTTCGGCCATGCGCATCACGGCTTCACGCTGGGGCCGGTGACCGGGCGCCTCGTCGCCGATCTGGTCACCACGGGAACGAGTTTGATCGACGGGCAGCCGTTCCGACCCGGCCGGTTCTGACGGAGCGGCTGGTTCGTCCTCGCGCATGGGATAAGCCAATCCGCATCGCTGGGGGGTGATGCCCTGGCCGCGTTATTGCGTAGACTGGACCATCGGCGGAGCGTCGGACTCGCAAGCAATGCTGCGGCGGGTATTGGGGGCGGCAGGGGGACGTGTCGAGAATGGCCTATGACGTAATCGTCGTCGGGATCGGCGGCATGGGAAGTGCCGCCGCCTGGCATCTCGCCCGGCGCGGCGCGAAGGTCCTCGGTCTCGAACGCTTCGACATTCCCCACAATATGGGCTCGTCGCACGGCATCAGCCGGATCATCCGCATGCCCTATTACGAGGACCCGGCCTATGTGCCGCTGCTGCGGCGGGCCTATGAGCTCTGGGGCGAGATCGAAGCGGCGACCGGAGAGGAACTGCTGGTCATCACCGGGTCGATCGATGCCAGCCCGGAGGATGACGCGCTGTTTCAGGGGGCCTTGAATTCGGCCCGCCTGCACGATCTGCCGCACGAGGTTTTGACCGGCGATGAGGTCAATGCGCGTTACCCCGGCTATCGCCTGCCGTCCTCGCATCGAGCGGTGTTCCAGAAGCGCGGCGGGCTGATCGCCAGCGAGCGGGCGATCGTGGCGCATGTTCGCGCCGCTCAGGCGCATGGCGCGGAGATCCATGCCCGCGAAGCCGTGCTTGGCTGGGAGGTGAAGCCCGGTCGCGATGGCGTCGTCGTGACGACCGACCGGGGCCGCTACGAGGCCGCGCGCCTGGTCCTGGCGGCGGGCGCCTGGATCGGTGACCTCGAACCCTCGCTCCGGCCCGTCGCGGTGCCCGAGCGGCAGGTGCTGGCCTGGTTGCAGCCCCAGAAACCGGAGCTTTTCGCGCTCGACCGCTTCCCGGTCTTCAACCTCCAGGTCGACGAGGGCCGCTATTACGGCTTTCCGATTTACGAGGTGCCGGGCTTCAAGTTCGGCCGCTATCACCATCGCGGCGAAACCAGCCGCGCCGACGATGTCAGGCGCGGGCCGGACGCGGAAGACGAGCGCATCCTGCGGGCGTTCAGCCAGCGCTATTTTCCGGACGGCAGTGGCGCGACCATGGCGCTGCGGAGCTGCATGTTCACCAACACCCCCGACGAGCATTTCATCCTCGACCGCCATCCCGCCCATGAACAGGTCGTGCTGGTCTCGCCCTGCTCGGGGCACGGCTACAAGTTCTGCAGCGTGATCGGGGAGATCATCGCCGATCTCGCCAGCGGGGACGGCACGACCCGCCACGACATCGGGTTCCTGCGCCTGTCGCGGGCGGCGCTGGCGGCACACCATGCGTGACCGCCTGAATGGCGCCCCTCGCGGCGGCCTGCGTCTCGGCATCGACATCGGCGGCACCTTCACCGATTTCGCCCTGGTGGATTCGGCAGGCTCGCGCGTTGGCGTCCACAAGCAACTGACAACGCCGCGCGATCCCTCTCGCGCCGTGCTCGAAGGCACGCTTGCGATCTGCGAGGCAGTCGGCTGCTCCCTGTCCGATCTCATCGAGATCGTTCACGGCACGACGCTGGTCACAAACGCCCTGATCGAGCGTCGCGGCGACCGCACCGGCATGCTCGTGACGCAAGGCTTCCGGGACCTGTTCGATATCGGGCGCGAGCAGCGTTACGACCTGTTCGACCTGAGGCTTCGCTACGCCGAGCCAATCGTCGAGCGCGACTTGCGGGCCGAAATCCCCGAGCGCCTGAAACATGACGGTTCGGTGCTGGTGGCGCTGGACGAGGCCGCCATCGCCACGGAGACGCGACGGCTTGTCGAGCAGGAGCGGATCGAGGCGCTGGCGATCTGCTTCCTCCATGCTCATGTCAACGACGACCATGAACGCCGCGCCCACGCCATCGCGAAGGCGCTGTATCCGGCGCTGCACATCAGCCATTCGGCTGATGTCTTCCCGTATCCGCGCGAATTCGAGCGCTGGACCACGACCTGCGCCAACGCCTATTCGCAACCGCTGGTAGACCGTTACCTGTCCCGCCTCGAAACGGGGCTCGGCGAGGGCGGCTTCCGGGGGCGTCTATGGATCATGGCGTCGAGTGGAGGGCTGATGAGCCTCGACATGGCCAGGCGCTATCCGGTCAAGCTGCTGGAATCGGGCCCTGCCGCCGGTGTTCTGGTTGCCGCCCGGATCGGCACGGCCGCGCTCGGCGGCGATCTCCTGTCCTTCGATCTCGGCGGCACCACCGCCAAGGGGGCGCTCGTCCGCAAGGGCCGACCGTTTCGCGCCTATGCCTTCGAGGCGGCCCATGCCTACGAATATCGTAGCGGCAGCGGGCTCCCTTTGCAGATCCCCGTCCTCGACATGACCGAGATCGGAACCGGCGGCGGCAGCCTCGTCGCGCCCGATGCGCTCGGCCGCCTCAGGGTCGGCCCGCGCAGCGCCGGCGCCGAGCCCGGCCCGGTCTGCTATGGCCGTGGCGGCAAGACTGCGACGCTGACCGATGCCAATCTCCTGCTCGGATACCTCCATCCCGACAGTTTCCTCGGCGGCACCATGACGCTCGATCTGGATGGCGCCGGCCACGCCTATCGCGAGCAGATCGGCGTGCCCCTTGGCGTCGATGCGCTGCGCGCCGCCTGGGGCGCGCATGACATGGCCAACGAGGACATCGCGCGCGCCTTCCGCATGCACGCGACTGAACGCGGCTTCGACTATCGCGGCTGCGCCATGGTCGCCTTCGGCGGCGGCGGGCCGCTCCATGCGGCGCGGATCGCCCGCAAGCTGCGCGTGCCGCGCGTGATCTTTCCACGCGGGGCCGGTGTCATGTCGGCTTTCGGCATGTTGTCGGCCGCCCAGGCCTTCGAGACGGTGCGCGCCTTCCGGCGCGGTCTCGACACGGTGGCGGAGGGCGAGCTCAAGGCCCTTCTCGCGGAACTCGATGCCGAGGCTTCCGCACCCCTGGCCGCATCTGGCGCCGTGCATTGGCATCGACGCTTCGACATGCGCTATCGCGGGCAGCACTACGACATCGAGGTCGAGCTTCCCGATGACTGCGATGACGTGCGCGAGTCCCTGCGGACAGCCTTCACGCAGCGCTATCGCGAGATCTTCCACACCAATCTTGCCGAGCCGATCGAGATCGTCGGCTGTAAGGTCGAGGCCAGCGCTGTTGCTCCACGACATTTCTCGACCAGCCCGGACGACGAGCACGATGGCGGCGAGGCGATGCCTGGCCATCGTCAGGCCTATTTCCCTGCGGCCGGCGGCCTCGTCGATTGCCCCGTCCTGGCGCGCTCGCGGCTGCGTCCGGGCATGGTCGTCGACGGCCCGGCGCTGATCGAGGAGTCGGAATCGACGACGCTGCTCGACGCGGGTGATCGCGCCACGGTGCATGACGATATGAGCCTCATTGCGGAGATCGCGACCCGATGACGAGCGCTCCCATGACGTCCCGTCGCATCCTCGACCCGATCGACCTCGCCATCGCCTGGGACAGGCTGATCTCGATCACCGATGAGGGGGCTGCGGCTTTGATCCGCACCTCCTTCTCGATGCTGGTGCGCGAGGGCTTCGACCTTTCGGTGATGATCTTCGACACGCGCGGCCGGCTGATCGCGCAGAGCCGCAAATGCATCCCCGTCTTCATCGGCACGGCGCCGGTGACCATGGCGCATATGCTCAAGCGGTTTCCGCCGGAGACGCTGGCGCCGGGGGATGTTGTGGCCTCGAACGACCCCGTCATCGGCACGGGCCATATGTTCGACCTCGCTTTGATGAAGCCGATCTTCAAGGGCGGGCGCATCGTCGCCTACGCCATGAGCATCACGCATCTGCCTGACATCGGTGGCATGGGCTTCTCGGTCGCCGCGACCGAGATCTACCATGAGGGCCTGCGGCTGCCGATCTGGAAGCTCTTCGCAGGCGGCAAGCGCGACGAAACGCTGGTCGAGCTGATCCAGCTCAATGTGCGCGTGCCCGAGCAGGTGCTGGGCGACATCATGGCGAGCGTGAGCTGCCTCGAGGTGGTCGACCGGCAGCTCGTCGAGTTCTTGTCCGAAGCGGGGCTTGGCGACGTCGACGAGATCGCGATATCGATCGTCGAGCAGACCGAGGCCGCCGTCAGGGCCGCGCTGGTCGCGATTCCCGATGGCGTCTACCACAACGAGGTCGAGGTCGAGGCTTTCGGCGACGTCCGCCGGCTCGTCTGCCGCATCGACAAGCGCGGCAGCGAGGCTGCGATCGACTTCGCCGGAACCGGGCCTTGCGTCGCCGCCGGCATCAATGTGCCGCTGCCCTATACGCGCTCGATGGCGCTCTACACTCTGAAATGCATCACCGCGCCCAGGCTGCCCAACAATGACGGCGCGACCGTGCCGATCTCGATCAGCGCGCCCGTCGGCTGCCTGCTCAATGCCGTGCCGCCGGCCCCGTCGGCTGGCCGGCATGTGATCGGCCATTTCATCCCGCCGCTGATCTTCGGTGCGCTGGCCGGTGTCGTGCCCGACCGCGTGATGGCGGGCAGCGGCCTCATCGACTTCATCACCTTGCAGGGCCGCCGTCCGGATGGTTCGGGCATGACCACGACCTTCTGCGCGGCTGGCGGTTTCGGCGCGCTGAGCGATCTCGACGGCCAGCCGACGACGCCGGGCTCGTCGAACATGGGCGGCATGTCCGCGGAATTGTTCGAGCCCGAGAGCGGGCTCGTCGTCGAGCGCAAGTCGCTGCGGCCGGATTCGGGCGGGGCCGGCGCCTATCGCGGCGGCCCTGGCCAGGAGATCGTGCTGCGCAATGACAGCGGCTTTCCGGTCAGCGTCTTCTCGATGGCCAACCGCACCCAATTCCCGGCGCAGGGCTTCGCCGGCGGGCAGCCGGGCGACTGCCGCGAGCATCTGGTCAATGGCGAAACCATCTCGCCGCAAGGGCGGCACGAACTCGCGCCGGGTGACCGCCTGACGCTGCGCGAGGCCGGCGGCGCGGGCTTCGGCCGTCCCGAGGAGCGGCCGGCAAGTAAGATCGCGGATGATGTGCGCCGGGGCTATGCGACGCGCGACGGCGCCTTGCGAGCCTATGGGCCCGACTGGGAGCGCCCGGAGCCGTGAACCGGTCCGGGATTTGGATCGCTCCGGCCGGGGCTCTTCGCGTTCAATAAGAAATCGTCGGTGCCCGCACACGGCTCATCAGCAGCATGAGCATGGCGACGTCGAAGCAGGGCCATGGCTCTTTCGTCGTCTCGCCCAGATTCACCCGGCCGATCGTCGCAGCCAGCGGCAAGACGATCGGCCCCAGCAGCGGGGTCGACCGCGTGATTGAGCCGCCGCTGGCCGCAAAAAAAGGCGAGCGGCGGCGTCGTCGGGACTCAGACGAGCGCCTGGACCTGGATTTCGACGAGGATGTCCTCGGCGGCCAGGCGCGACTCGACCGTGGCGCGGGCCGGGGGCTGCGTCTGGTCGACCCAGGCCTCCCAGGCGGCGTTCATCTCCGCGAAGGTCGAGATGTCCTTGAGCCAGATATTGGCGACGGCGATGCGGGTCTTGTCGGTGCCGGCGAGCTTCAGATAGCCGTCGATCTGCGCGAGGATGTCGGCGGTCTGCTCCTTGACGCCGCCGCTGCGGTCCTTGGCGGTCAGGCCCGAGAGGAAGGCGAAACCGTTGGCGACGAGCACCTTGCTCAGCCGTCCGGTCACTTCGTGGCGCGTGATCATGATCTCTCCTGGAGGGTTGGTGCTGGGCAGTCGTGAAGCGCCCGCGCCTGTCTCCGCGATCGGGCCGCCGATGGCAATGTGCTGCGTTCAATCCGCCAGCATGAGGTCGGCCGCGCGCTCGCCCACCATCATCGCGGGCGCGTTGGTGTTGCCCGAGGGGATCGTCGGGAAGATCGAGGCGTCGGAGACGCGCAATCCATCGATGCCATGCACCCTCAGCTGGGCATCGACCACGCAATCGGTGGGATCAGGCCCCATGCGGCAGGTGCCGCAGGGGTGGAAGACCGAATAGGCCTGCTGCCGGATCGATTCGAGCAGGGCGGCGTCGTCGAGGCAGTGCGGACCCGGCTTGATCTCCGTTTCGATCAGCGCGGCGAAGGTCGGGGTCGCCGCCAGCCGGCGGAGGAAGCGCGCGCCTGCGAGGATGTCGACGACGTCGCGCGGATCGGAGAGGTAGTTGGGCGCGATGTCCGGCGCGAGGCGTGGATCGGCCGAACGGATCGCGACATTGCCGCGGCTGTGCGGCCGGCAGGGAGAAACGCTGGTGCTGAAGCCCGGAAAGGGATCCGGCTTCATCAACGCCCGCACGCCGGGAAGGGCGCGCTCATAGCTCAGCGGCGAGAAGTACAGCTGCATGTCCGGCCGGTCGAGCCCCGGCCGGGTCCGGAGATAGCCGCCGCCCTGGTTCACGCTGAGCGCGAGAGGGCCGCTCCGGTGCATCAGATAGGTCAGCGCCATGCCGATCCGCGCGGGCCAGGACAAAAGGGCGTCGTTCAGGCTCGGCTGCCGCGAGCGATAGACATGGTCGTAGCAGAGATGGTCCTGCAGATGCGCGCCGACCGCCGGCAGCGCCTGCACGGTCGCGATGCCATGACGCGCGAGAAGCTCCGGCGGGCCGATGCCGGAGAGCTGCAGGAGTTGCGGAGAGTTGATCGCGCCAGCCGCGACGATGATCTCGCCCGTCGTGCGGTAGCTGACCGGCTGGCCGTCGCGCCAGCCTTCGACGCCGACCGCGCGGCGTCCTTCCATCAGGATGCGCGAGACGAGCACGCCGGTCTCGACCTTGACGCGCCCGCTCTTGCGCGCGGGGTGCAGATAGGCCCGTGCCGCGGATTCGCGCAGGCCGCCGCGCGTCGTGATCTGGTAGATGCCGGCGCCTTCGCAGCTCTCGCCGTTGAGATCGGGATTGAAAGGCAGGCCGGCTTCCCCGGCCGCCTTGACGAAAAGCGGGGTGAGCGGATGCACCGCTTGCGAGATGTCCTCGACATGGACGGGGCCGCCCGCGCCATGCCAGGCGGAAGCGCCGAGTGCATGGTCCTCCATGCGCCGATAGGTGGCGAGCACCTCGGACCAGCCCCAGCCGGGATTGCCCAGGCGCTCCCAGCCGTCGAAATCCTCGGGCTGGCCGCGCATGTAGACCATGGCGTTGATCGCGCTCGACCCGCCGACGACCTTGCCGCGCGGCTGGTAGATCTCGCGGCCGGCGAGACCGGGCTGCTTGTCCGTCCGGTACATCCAGTTGAGGCGCGGATGGTAGAAGGTCTTGCCGTAGCCGATCGGCAGATGCAGCCAGGGGTTGAGATCGCGCGGGCCGGCCTCCAGCACGAGGATGCGGCCACGTCCCGCCATGGCCAGGCGCCCGGCGAGCGCGCAGCCGGCCGAGCCCGCGCCGATCACGATGACGTCCCAGTCCTCCAAGGCGGACTCCCTGCCGATGTCCGGCGTTGGCTGAGCATCAGGTCTAGAACCAATTGGGCTTGTCGCGAAGGGCCATTCCGTCCAAAGCGCCAGTCCAATCGGAAGGCGCGATCAGGCCGTGGCGAGATCGTCGATCGCCTGCCGCAGGCCCAGCACGCCGGCCTGGATCTGCGCTGGCGTGAAGCCGCTGAAGCCCAGGACAAGCCCGTCGCGCTCGACCGGCTCCAGGCCGAAGCGGCTGATCGGCGCCACCGTGATGCCACGCCTCGCGGCCGCCTGCGTCACCGCGACGGCATCGAGCCCATCGCGCAGGAAGGCGATGGTGTGCATGCCGGTATGGGTGGGCACGACCGCGAGATCGCCGGCCAGATGCCTGGCCGACGCCTCGATCAGCTCCTGATGGCGCTCCTGATAGAGCTTGCGCATACGCCGGACATGGGTGGCGAAATGACCCTCGACGATGAAGTCGGCGACGATGCCCTGCAGGGCTGTCGGCACGCCCGGCGAATAGGCATCGAGGCAGATGCCGATCTGCTCGGCGAGCTGGCGCGGGGCGACGAGAAAGCCCAGTCGCAGCGACGGAAACAGCGTCTTTGAGAAGGTGCCGACATAGATCACGCGGCCCGTCAGGTCGATGCTGGTCAGCGTCGCCATCGGCGCACCCTGGAAGCAGAACTCGCCATCCCAGTCGTCCTCGATGATCCAGGCGGAACTGGCTTGCGCCGCTTCCAGCAAAGCGAGGCGCCGCTCCAGGCTCATCTTGGCGCCGAGCGGCTGCTGATGGGCGGGCGTGACGAAGGCGAGCTTGAAGTCGGGCGCGCGACGCAGGCCCTCCTCGACGACGAGGCCGGCTTCGTCGACCGGCACCGGCACGATGTCTGCGCCCGACAGGATCAGGCTGTTGCGGGCGCCGATCGCGCCTGGATTCTCGAACCAGACCTTGTCGCCCGGATTGATCAGCGTCGCGCCGAGGAGTTGGAAGGCCTGCTGCGCGCCGGCAACGATGAAGATCTGCTGCCATTCGCAGGCGATGCCGCGGTTGAGCCGTAAGTGGGCGGCGATGGCCTGCCGCAGCACCGCTTCGCCATGCGGATCGGGATAGCCCAGCACCTGATAGCGGGCCTTGCGCCAATGTCGGCCCGAAAGCTTGGCCCATTGCGCCATCGGGAAGGCGTCGAAGGCTGGCATCGCCGTGGTGAAGGCGCGCGGCTGGTGCGGCAGGCGCGCCCCGAACAGCTTCGAGGCGGAGTCCATCGCCTGCGCCAGCCGGACCTTCGCCGTCGGCACGGCCACCGCTGCGACAGCCGGCGCCGGCCGCTCGCTCGCCAGCGCCTGACTGACATAGGTGCCGGCGCCGACCCGCGTCTCGACAAGCCCCTCGGCGACCAGCCGCTCGAAGCTCTCGACGATGGTGGTGCGGGCGACGCCGAACTCCTGGGCCAGCGTCCGCGTCGCCGGGAGCCGCTCGCCGACCTTGAGCACTCCACTCAGGATCAACTCGCGCAGGCCCACGCAGATCTGGACGCTCAGCCCATGCGGCCCGTCGCGATCCAACACGATCGATTGCAGCAGGACGCCTTCCTCGCGCTTGACCATATCATCTCCCGAACCAGCGATTGGACTGCCGCTTTGATCAGAATGGACCTTGGGTTCAGTCCAATTCAAGCCCCCTTTCACGACGTGTCCGGAGCTTGGCAATCGCGCCGGGCAACGGTGACAATGGTGGCGGCGGCGATGAAGATCACCCGGCTCGAAAGCTTCACGACGCCCGATATCGGCTTCGTCCGCGCCACCTGCGAGGATGGCAGCCAGGGCTGGGGCCAGTTCTCGCCCTATAATGCAGACATCACCGCGACCGTCTTCCACCGTCAGGTCGCCCGCTGGGCGACCGGTGCGGACGCCTTGGCCATCGACGAACTCGTCGCGACGATCGGCGAGCGCGAGCACAAGTTTCCGGGCTCCTATCTCTGCCGCGCCCTGACCGGTCTCGACACGGCGCTGTGGGACTGGCGCGGGCGCAAGGAACGCAAGAGCGTCTGCGAACTGCTCGGCGGCACACCGCGACCTTTCCCGGTCTACGCCTCCAGCATGAAGCGCGGCGAGATCACGCCGCAGGCCGAGGCCGAGCGCCTCGTGCGGCTGCGCGATGCCCATGGCTTCCGCGCCTTCAAGTTCCGGGTCGGGCGCGAATGCGGCCGCGACCAGGACGAGTGGCCGGGCCGCACCGAGGCGATCGTGCCGCAGGTCCGAGCGGCGCTGGGGGCGGATGCGACCCTGCTGGTCGACGCCAATAGCGGCTATTCGCCGGCCAGGGCCATCGCGGTCGGCCGCATGCTGCAGGACCATGGCGTCGTGCATTTCGAGGAGCCCTGTCCCTATTGGGAGCATGGCTGGACACGCGAGGTCCGCGAGGCCCTCGACCTCGACGTCACCGGTGGCGAGCAGGATTGCGACCTCGCCGTCTGGCGGGCGATGATCGACGGGCGCGTCGTCGACGTGGTGCAGCCCGACATCTGCTATATCGGCGGCGTCGGGCGCATGCTCACTGTGGCGCGCTGGGCGGCGGAGGCCGGGCTGCCGGTGACACCGCATTCGGCCAACCAGTCGATGGTGACGGCCTTTACGCTGCATGTCATGGGCGCACTCGCCAATGCCGGGCCCTATGTCGAGTTCTCGATCGAGGGACCCGACTACTATCCCTGGGAGCAGGGGCTGCTGCGCAATCCGCCCAAGGCGAAAGACGGCATGGTCGCGATCCCCTCCGAGCCCGGCTGGGGCGTCGAGATCGAGCCGTCCTGGCTCGAACGGGCAGAGTATTGCGTCACCGAGGTTCCGGCGTGACCCTCAATCGGGCGGAACTGATCGAGGAAGCGCGGCGCAGCGGCACGATCGCCGGCCTGCCGCGCGGACATTTCATCGGCGGTCGTTTCGTCGCCTCTGTGTCGGGCCGGGAGATGGAGAGCTTCGACCCTGGTCGCGGTGCTTCCTTCGCCAGCGTCGCGGCGGGCGGCGCGGAGGATGTGGCGCAGGCGGTGGCGGCGGCGCGGGCGGCGCTGTCAGGCCCCTGGTCGCGCCTGACGCCTGCTGCGCGCGGCGAGATCCTGATGCGGGCGAGCCATCTGCTGCGCGAGCGGGCAGGGCGCTTCGCCGTGGTCGAGACGCTCGATTCCGGCAAGCTGCTGGCTGAAGCCGAAGGCGATGTCGGCGGCGTCATCCGCGCCTTCGCCTACTATGCCGGCGCCGCCGACAAGCTGCAGGGCGACAGCGTGCCGCTCGGCCCGGATTATCTCGGCGTAACGATCGAGGAGCCGGTCGGCGTCGTCGCCCAGATCGTGCCGTGGAACTATCCGCTCTCGACCGCAGCGCGCGGCATCGCGCCGGCGCTCGCCGCCGGCTGCACGCTCGTCGTCAAGCCGGCCGAGCAAACGCCCCTCACCACGCTGATGCTGGCCGAATTGCTGCACGAGGCCGGCTTGCCCGAGGGCGTGCTCAACGTCGTCGCCGGAACGGGGGCGGAAGCCGGTGCGGCGCTCGTCGCCCATCCCGGCATCGATCACATCACCTTCACCGGCTCGGTCGCAACCGGTCAGCGCGTGATGCGCGCGGCAGCCGAGCATGTCACGCGGCTTCAGCTCGAACTCGGCGGCAAGTCGCCGGTGGTGCTCATGGCCGATTGCGACATCGAGGCGGCGGTCGAGGGCGTGATCGGCGCGATCTACGAGAATGCCGGCCAGATCTGCTCGGCCGGATCGCGGCTGGTCCTGGACGCGCCGATCGCGGCTCACGTGCTGGATCGGCTCGTCGCGCGCGTCGAGGCGATGACGCTCGGCCATGGCCTGAGCGATGCCGCGCTCGGGCCGGTCAACTCGGCCCAGCAGCTTGCGTGCATCGACGCCCATGTCGAGCGGGCGCGTGCCGCCGGCAACCGCATCCTGACCGGCGGCGGGATCGTTGCGCCGGGACAGTGCGGCGGGGGCTGGTTCTACCGGCCGACCATCATTCTCGCTCAGGGCCCCGACGATCCCCTGGTTCAGGAGGAAATCTTCGGCCCGGTCCTCACCGTCCAGGTCGTCGCGGGGCTGGAGGAGGCGATCGCGGCCGCCAACGCCACGTCCTATGCCCTCGTCGCCGGCATCTACTCCCGCGACCACGCCACGGCCTGGCGCTTCGCCCGGGCGGTCGATGCGGGGCAGGTCTACATCAACGAGTTCTTTGCCGGCGGCGTCGCCATGCCCTTCGGCGGTAACCGCAAATCCGGGTTTGGGCGCGCCAAGGGCATGGCGGGCTTGCGCAGCTACTGCAAGCTCAAGAGTGTGGTGGCGCGGCTCTGAGCCGGCCGGGGGGAAGCGACGGAATGTCGAGCGAGCTGTTCACTGCCGATTTCAAGGCGGCGCCCTATTGGTGGGACGGCGTGCCACGTCCGGAGCTGTCGCAGCCGGAGCCTTCGAAGCAGGCGGATGTCGTGGTCGTCGGCTCCGGCTATACCGGCCTGCATGCCGCGCTCCAGACCGCGCGGGGCGGGCGAAGCACGGTGGTGCTCGATGCGGAGGCGGCGGGTTTCGGCTGCAGCACCCGCAATGGCGGCCAGATCTCGACCAGCATCAAGCCGGGGCTCGCGGCTCTGGCGCAGCGTCATGGCGAGGCGAAGGCCTTCGCGATCCTCCAGGAGGGGCATCGCTCGCTGAAATGGATCGGCGAGTTTGTCCGGGATGAGGGGATCGACTGCGATTTTGGCGTGGTCGGCCGCTTCCATGCCGCGCATTCGCCGGGCCAGTACGAGGAGCTGGCGCGCCGCGTCGAAAGCCAGCCCAGGGGGCTGGAGGTCGCCTGCCATGTCGTGCCGCGCGCCGAGCAGCGCAGCGAGATCGGCTCCGATCTCTATCATGGCGGCGCGGTCTATGGCGGCCATGCCTCGATCAACCCGGCGCGCTACCACCAGGGCCTGCTGGAGCTGGTCGCGGGAGCCGGCGCTCAGCTCGTGCCGTTCTGCCCGGCGACCGCGATCACGCGGTCGGGGCAGGGCTTCCTGGTCGAGACGCCGCGCGGCACGATCCGGGCGCGCGACGTCGTCGTTGCCACCAACGGCTATACCGGCCCGCTGACCGGGTGGCTGCGCCGCCGCGTCATTCCGATCGGCAGCTACATGATCGCGACTGAGACGCTCGAACCGGCGCTGATGGACCGGTTGATCCCGCGCAACCGCATTGTCAGCGATACCCGCAAGGTCGTCTATTACTACCGCGCCTCGCCCGACCGGCGGCGCATCCTGTTCGGCGGGCGCGTTTCGCTGAGCGAGACCGATCCGCACCGAAGCGGGCCGAAACTCCATGCCGATCTCAGTGCGATCTTTCCTGAGCTGGCGACGACGCGGATCAGCCATTCCTGGTGCGGTTTCGTCGCCTATACCTTCGACGAGCTGATGCATATCGGCCGTCATGACGGGCTGCATTACGCCATGGGCTATTGCGGGGCCGGTGTCGGTACGGCCAGTTATTTCGGCATGCGGCTGGGCCAGCAGGTGCTGGGCCTGCCGGAAGGCAAGACGGCGCTCGACGATCTGCCATTTCCGACGCGGCCATTCTACAGCGGCAATCCCTGGTTCCTCGCGCCTTCGGTGTTCTATTACCGCTGGCGAGACCGGATGGCACGATGACGGCCCGGGATGGGCGAGACCGTGGGATTGGCCTTCCCGAATTATCAGAATGGACCTTATGGGCAGACCAATTCCGACAAATTCTCCACAGTGACTGAGGTGGGAGGAGCGCCGGGGCAACCCTGCGACCACCGATGCAAATGTGTCGTTCAGATCAGGAGACATGACATGAACCAGCCGATCCTGCCGTCGCGATCGACCCTCGTCCTTCTCCTGAGCCTGGCCGGCGCGATGCCGGCCTTCGCCCAGGAACTCACTGTCGTCTCCTTCGGCGGCTCGTATCAGGAGGCGCAGAGCAAGGCGCTGTTCGTGCCCGCCGCCAAGAAACTCGGCATCAAGCTCAAGGAAGAAACCTATAGCGGCATCGCCGATCTGCGCCTCAAGGTGAAGGCCGGCGCCGTGACCTGGGACATCGTCGCCAGTGGCTCGGGCAGCGCGGCGCGTGCCGGGTCCGAGGGTATCCTCGAGAAGCTGGACTACAAGGTCATCGACACCTCCAGCTTCATCCCCGGCACGGCGCAGGATTATTGCGTCGGCGGCGACGTGTTCTCGACGGTGCTGGCCTGGAACACCAAGACCTATGGCCAGAACGGGCCGCAAAGCTGGGCCGATTTCTGGGACGTGAAGAAGTTTCCCGGCAAGCGCTCCTACCGCAAGGGCGTGGCGGGCTCGCTCGAGCCAGCCTTGATGGCCGACGGCGTGCCGCCGGAGAAGGTCTACGAGGTCTTGTCGCAGCCCGGCGGCATCGAGCGCGCGATCAAGAAGATCCGCGAGCTGAAGCCGCATGTCGCGGTCTGGTGGGCGTCCGGCGCCCAGCACGCCCAGCTCATGAAGGATGGCGAGGTCGACATGATCACCGGCTGGAACGGCCGCTTCGACGTGGCGGCCAAGGACGGCGCCAAGGTCGCCTACACCTTCAACCAGGCGCTGCTCGACTATGACTGCTACGGCATCGCCAAGGGCGCGCCGAACAAGGATCTGGCGATGAAGTTCCTCGCCGAGATCAGCAAGCCGGAATACCAGGCGGAGTTCACCAAATACATCACCTACGGCCCGACCAACAAGAAAGCCTACGACCTCGGTCTGATCGAGGCGACCTATGCCAAGACCCTGCCATCCCACCCCGACAATGCCGCCAAGCAGCTGCCGATCGACCTCGCCTGGTACACCAAGTTCGAGGCGCAGGCCTCAGCGGCCTATCAGAACATGCTGACCGAATGAGGCTGGCGGCCAACCATGGGGGGGCGGCGGCTGCGACAGTCGCGCCTCCTCCTGCTCCAGCGATGGGCAATGCCCTGCCCATCGCCGTCCGCCGCCTGAGCAAGGCCTATGGCGCCGTCTCCGTGCTCGACGATGTCGATCTCGACGTCAGGCCGGGCGAGTTCCTGACCCTGCTCGGCCCCTCGGGTTCCGGCAAGACGACCCTGCTGATGGCGATCGCCGGCTTCCTGCGGCCCGATAGGGGCAGCATCCGCTTCGGCGATCGCGAGGTCGTCCGGCTCGCGCCGCACAAGCGCGAGATCGGCATGGTCTTCCAGAACTATGCGCTGTTTCCGCATATGAACGTGGCTCGCAACATCGCTTTTCCGTTGCGGCTGCGGCGCGTGCCAAACCCTGAGATCGCCCGGCGCGTCGAGGCCGCGCTCGAGATGTTCCAGCTCGGCGGCTATGGCGGCCGCAGCATCGGCCAGTTGTCCGGCGGCCAGCGCCAGCGCGTCGCGCTGGCCCGCGCCATCGTCTTCGAGCCGCGCATCATCCTGATGGATGAGCCGCTCTCGGCGCTGGACAAGCAGCTGCGCGAGCGCATGCAGATCGAGCTGCGCCAGCTCCATGACAGGCTTGGCACCACCACCGTCTATGTCACGCATGACCAGCGCGAGGCCCTGACGATGTCGGACCGCATCGCCGTGCTCGATCGCGGCAAGATCGCGCGGATCGACACGCCGCGCGCGATCTACGACCAGCCCGGCAGCCGTTTCGTCGCGGAGTTCATCGGCGAATCCTCGTTTCTGGATGTCGAGGTCGTCGACGGCATCTGCCGTGCGGCCGGCTCGGTCATCCGCGCGCCGAACGTCCCGGTGACGAGGGGGCGTTGCGTGATGATGCTGCGGCCGGAACGGCTGCGCATCCTCGGCGACAGCGAAACCGAGGCGATGAACCGCTTCGAGGGCAAGGTTCTGAGCGCGATCTATCAGGGTGACACGCTGCTCCTGCAACTCGTTCTGGGCGATGGCAGCCACGTCAGCCTGCGCATGGCGACGCGCGGCGACGATGCGCCGCCGCCCGCTGCCGGTTCCCCGATCACGGTCGGTATCGCGGTCAGCGACACCGTCCTGCTCGCCGATGAGGGGAGGGCGCAGGCGTGAGCGCGTCTGGTCTGAGCCTCGCGAGGGATGACGCCGACGATTTCCACGCCGCCGCGCTGCGCCGCGACCACTGGCGCGAACGGCTGGGGCTGGCTGCGCTCGCGGCACCGGCCCTCCTGCTCGTCACCGTCATTGTCCTGCTGCCGGTCGGCTGGCTGTTCGGGCTGTCCTTCTTCGACGATGCGGGAGCGCCGAGCCTGGAGCATTACCGGCGCATGCTGGCCGAGCCCTCCTATGGCCGGACCTTCCGAACCACCTTCGAGATCAGCCTGCTAACCACGGCGATCTGCATCCTGCTCGGCTATCCGCTGGCCTATTTCCTGTCGCAATTGCCGCGCCGCGCCGCCAATCTCTGCCTGATCGCGGTGCTGCTGCCGTTCTGGACCTCGCTTTTGGTGCGCACCTATGCCTGGCTCGTGCTGCTGCAGCGCAGCGGGCTGATCAACACATGGGGCATCCAGCTCGGCCTCTGGAGCGAGCCGCTGCAACTCGTCCACAATGTCGGCGGGACGCTGATCGGCATGGTCCACATCATGCTGCCCTTTCTCGTCCTGCCGCTCTACGGCACGATGCGCGCGATCGACCGCGATCTGCTGCGCGCCGCCTCCAGCCTCGGCTCGACCCCGGCTCATGGCTTCTGGAGCGTGTTCTTTCCGCTGTCGCTGCCGGGCCTCGCTGCCGGCTCGGCCCTCGTCTTCGTGCTCTGCCTAGGTTTTTATGTGACGCCGGCCATGCTCGGCGGCGGCAAGGTGACGATGGTGTCGAACCGCATTGCCAACGACATCGAGCTTTTCTTCAACTGGGGCGCCGCGAGCGCGCTCGGCGTCGTGCTGCTGGTGATCACGCTCGTCGTGCTCGTCCTGGCGGCGCGGCTGTCGCGCGGCGCGGGCCTGTTCGGGGCGGGGCACTGACGATGGGCTGGCTCGATCGTCCCGCCAGCGACACGCAGATCACGCACCGGTCACGGCTGTGGCTTTATGGCCTGAGCGTGCTGGTGCTGGCGTTCCTGGCCCTGCCAACGCTGATCGTGATCCCGATGTCGTTCTCGCAGTCCCAGTATCTGGAGTTTCCGCCGCGGCAATGGTCGCTGCGCTGGTACGAGGCCTATTTCGCCTCCCCAAGCTGGATGGCGGCCACCGCGACCTCCCTCAAAGCCGGGATCTGCACGGCGCTTCTGGCGACGCCGGTCGGCACGCTCGCCGCCTATGGTTTGCACGTCTCGCGGCTGCGTTTCGCCGGTGTCGCGATCCTGGCTTTGCTGACGCCGACCATCGTCCCGGTCATCCTCGTCGGCATCGCGTTGTTTTACGCCTTCGTGCAGTTGAAGATGGTCAACTCCTTCCTCGGCATCGTGCTGGCGCATACGATCCTGGCGGTGCCCATCGTGATGATGATCGTCGGCTCGGCGCTGAAGAGCTTCGACCTCGACCAGGAGCGCGTCGCCCGCAGTCTCGGCGCGACGCGAACCCAGGCCTTCCTCCAGGTGACGATGCCGCAGATCGGCTTTGCGATCGTCACCTCGGCGCTGCTTTCGTTCCTGACGTCGTTCGACGAGGTCGTGGTCTCGCTCTTCGTTTCCGGCGGCGACAACTCGACGCTGACGCGCGCGATGTTCATGGCCCTGCGCGATCAGATCGACCCGACGATCGCGGCGATCTCCACGATCATGATCGTGATCACCTCGCTGCTGCTGGCGATCTCGCAGATCTTCGGCAAGGCCGAGAATTAGGCGGCGGTGCCTGCCAGAAGCGCCCGCTTCAAGCCCCGGATCGCCGCTTCCGGCGTCGTCACCGCGCGCATGTTGGTCGCCGCCTCGATCGCGGGTTTGGCGCGGGCAAGAGAGAACTGGCCGAGGATCAGCGTGTCGATGCCCGTCAGCCGGGCGGCGGCCTCGGCCACCAGCCGGTCATGCGTCTCGCCGTCGCCGGCCTTGAGCGCGGCGAGGGCGCCATCGACGACGATGCCGGTAACATCGACCGGCGCGCCGGCCATCTCGTTGAGCTCCTGCGTCAGCGAGGGCAGGGACGGCGCGAAGGTCACGATCAGGCCGATCCGCCCGCCCATGGCCAGCGCCTCCGCAAAAGCCGATTCATTGGGGCGCAGGACGGGGATCGGCAGCGCGCGTTTGACCGCGTCGATGGCGGGGCCGAAGGCCGAGCAGGTGAAGAGGATCGCGCTCGCCGGCCCGGCCGTGCCTTCGGTCGCTGCCGCATAGCGCCCGAGCGTCAGGAAGCGCTCGGTCATCGCCGTGTCGAGGCTGCCGCGCGCAGCGAGGTCGATCGCGAGCGAGGTGTCGAGCAGGTCGAAGGCCCTGGCGTGGGGCCAATGCGCGGCGAAGGCGGCCCGCGCCGGCAGCACGGATTCCTCCAGCGCGTGAATCAACGCGATGCGCGGTGTCGTGTCGGTCATGGCGGGAATCCTGTCAGTCGCTGACGAGCGTGCGCGCCTTCAGCAATGCGAGCAAGCCCTCGTCGCGGCGTTGTTCCAGCTCGGCGATCGAGCGGCCGCCTGCCTCCTCCGCGATGCCGGCGACGATCTTCGCCTGAACGTCGGCGTCGAGCGACGGAGTGCCCAGCGACTGCCAGCGCCGCACCTGGCTCGGGCCGAGATGAGCGAGATAACCGGCGATGCCGCCTTCGCCGCCGCCGAGATGATAGGTCATATGCGGCCCCATCAGCGCCCAGCGCAGGCCAGGCCCATTGCACAGCGCCGCGTCGATGTCGGCGACGCTCGCCACGCCCTGCTCGACGAGGTGGACCGCCTCGCGATAGAGCGCGGAGGCGAGCCGGTTGGCGATATGGCCAGGCATCTCGCGGTTGAGCACCACGGGACGCCGTCCAAGCGAGCGATAGAACGCCGCCGCCCGCGCGACGACATCGATATCCGCCCCGACGATCTCGACCAGCGGAACGAGATGCGGCGGGTTGAACGGATGCGCCACGACGATCCGCTCCGGCCGTGCGCAATCGGCGACGATCACACTGCGGACGAGCGCCGAGGTGCTGCTGGCGATGATCGCCTCGGGCGGCAGCAGGGCATCGATCTCGGCCAGCAGCTTGCGCTTCACGGCCTCGTTCTCGGGCCCGTTCTCCTGGACGAAGCCGGCGCCCTCCAGTGCCACTCCTAGGTCGGCGGAAAAGGTGACGCCGCCGGTCCCGGTCAGCCCGAGCTCGCTCAATTGCGCCCGGGCTCGTTCGACATGGGAGAGGAAGCGCGGCTCCGCCTCGGGATTGGGATCGTAGGCCGATACGGCCACGCCATGCGCGCTGGCGAGCGCCGCCCAGCTGGCGCCGATCATGCCGGCGCCGACGATGGCGAGTTTCTGGATGGTGTCGCTCATGAACGCGCGTCCTAGTGCCGTCACTCGGCCTTGATGCCGCTCGACTTGATCAAATCGCCCCATTTGGTGATCTCGCTGTCGATCCGGGCCGCGGCTTCGGCAGGCGTGCTCGGCTTGGGCACGACGCCCTGCAGCGCGAGGGCCTCCTTCAGCTTCGGGCTCTGCAAGGCCTTGTTCAGCTCGGCGTTGAGCTTGTCCAAGATCGGCTGCGGCGTGCCGGCCGGAGCGAGCAGGCCGAACCAGGACGAGACCTCGAACCCGGCCAGCCCCTGCGAGATCGCGGTCGGCGTCTCCGGCATGAAGGGCGACGCTTCCGTGCCGGTGGTCGCGATGGCCTTGAGCGAGCCACCCTTCACATGCTGGAGCACGGCGGGAATCGTGTCGAACATGATCTTGACCTGGCCGGCGACCATGTCGGTCATGGCCGGGCCGGAACCGCGATAGGGCACGACGGGCATCTTCGTGCCGGCCTTGAGATTGAACAGTTCGCCCGAGAGATGCTGCGGCGAGCCCTGTCCCGAGGAGGCGTAGGAATAGGCTTCCGGATTGGCCTTGATCAGCGTGATCAGTTCGGGAACCGTTTTGGCCGGCACGGACGGGTGGACGACGAGCGCAAGCCCGACATTGCCGGCGAGCCCGACCGGCACAAGATCCTTCTTCAGGTCGAAGCCGGGCTTCGCCTGCAGGCTCATATTGATCGAATGACTGGTGAGCGCGCCGAGCAGCAGGGTGTAGCCGTCGGGCTGGGCGCGCGAGGCCGCCGCTGCCCCGACGCTGCCGCCGGCGCCGGCCCGGTTTTCCACCACCACGCGCTGACCGAGGCTGTTCGACATCTCCTCGGCGACGACGCGGCCGATGATGTCGGTGGCGCCGCCCGGCGCATAGGGCACGACCAGCGTGATCGGCTTCTGCGGATAGGCCTGGGCGAAGGCAACGCTCGGCAGGGCCAGCGAAAGGCCGGCGAGAGCGCCGATGACATGGCGACGGTTGAACATGGGGTTTTCTCCGATGGGGCAGGGCGGACCGGTGCACCCCAGTCTCGTTGGAAAAGCTTGGGCCGGGCTGGCCGATCAGCAGAAGTCGAAGTCGCAGCCCTCATCCGCTTGCAGCACGGTTGTGAGGTAGAGATGACGGTAGCCGCGCGAGGGTTCGGCCAGATGGGCCGGCGGCTGCCATTGGCTTTTGCGCCGCTCCAGTTCCGCGTCTTCGACCAGCAGAGCGATCTCGCGCGCCTCGACATCCAGCCGGATCATGTCGCCGTTGCGAACAAGCCCGAGCGGGCCGCCGACCGCCGATTCCGGCGTGATATGCAGGACGATCGTGCCGAAGGCGGTGCCGCTCATCCGCGCGTCCGAGATCCGCACCATGTCCTTGACGCCGGCCTGCGCCAGCTTCCTGGGGATCGGGATATAGCCGGCCTCGGGCATGCCGGGCGCTCCCCTGGGGCCGGCATTGGTCAAGACGAGCACATCGTCGGCCTTCACGTCGAGGTCTGGATCGTCCATGCGGTTGACCATGTCCTCGACCGAGGTGAAGACCACGGCGCGTCCGGTATGCGTCAGCAGGGCAGGCGAGGCGGCCGAATGCTTGATCACGGCGCCGCCGGGCGCGAGGTTGCCGCGCAGCACGGCCATGCCGCCGGTCGGCTTCACCGGGCTGGCAGCGGTGCGGATGATCGTCTGGTTGGGGACATCCTCGGCCGCATCGGCGACCTCGCCGATGGTGCGGCCGTCGATCGTCGGAGCCGAGCGGTCGAGATGGTCGCCGAGCTCTTTCATCAGCTTGGGCACGCCGCCGGCCCAGTGGAAATGCTCCATGTAGTGATCGCCGGAGGGCTTGAGATCGATCAACACCGGCACCCTGCGGCCGATGGCGTCGAACTCCTCGAGATTGATCGACAGTCCGGCGCGCCGCGCAATCGCGGCCAGATGCACGAGCCCGTTGGTCGAGCCGCCGATCGCCTGCAGCACGGTCAGCGCGTTGCGGAACGCGGTCTCGGTCAGCAACTCGCTCGGCTTCGGCCCGCCCTGGGCCAGGCGCACCGCCTCGCGACCGCTGGCCTCGGCGGCGCGGATGCGGTCGGCATGGGTGGCGGGAATCGTGCCCGAGCCTGGCAGGGCGATGCCGAGCGCCTCGACGAGGCAACCCATCGTGCTCGCCGTGCCCATGACCATGCAGGTGCCCTGCGTCGGCGCGAGCCGGCCGCTCAGGACCTCGATTTCCTCCTCGTCGATCAGGCCGGCGCGATGCTGGCCCCAGAGGCGGCGGCAATCGGTGCAGGCGCCGAGGATTTCGCCCTTGTGATGGCCGACGAGCATCGGGCCGGTGATGAGCTGGATCGCCGGCACGTCGGCGCTGACGGCGCCCATCAACTGGGCCGGAACGGTCTTGTCGCAGCCGCCGATCAGCACGACGGAATCGCAGGGCTGGGCCCGGATCATCTCCTCGGTGTCGATCGCCATCAGGTTGCGCAGGAACATCGAGGTCGGGTTGGCGAAGGATTCGTGGATGGAGATCGTCGGGAACTCCATCGGCAGGCCACCCGCCAGCATCACGCCGCGCTTCACCGCCTCGATCAGGCGGGGCACATTGCCGTGGCAGGGGTTGAAGTCGCTGAAGGTGTTGGTGATGCCGATGATCGGCCGGTCGAGCGCATCGTCGGAGAAGCCGGCGGCCTTGATGAAGGCCTTGCGCAGGAACAGCGAGAAGCCCGGGTCGCCATAGGTCGCGAGATTGCGGCGCATGCCGCGTGCCGCAGGCTTCAAGGATGGGGTATCGTCGGACGTGCTCATGGGGGTAGGAATATGTCCGTTGCCAGCATTGTCAACAATTATGTCGAAGAGTTATAAACTGGCATGACCCTGTCTGCCCTCAAGGCCCAGACCACCGAGCGTGTGCGCACCGTCGCCGCCATGCTGGAGGAGGAAATCGTCCTCGGCTGGCTGTTGCCGCGCGAGCGGCTGGTCGAGGAGGAACTGGCCGAACGCCTCGCCGTGAAGCGCCATGTCGTGCGTGAGGCGCTCGCCGATCTCGAGCGGGTCGGCCTGGTCGAGCGCATCCCCAACCGGGGCGCTGTCGTCAGATTGCTCGACCCGGTGGAGGTCAGGCAGATCTATTCGGTGCGCGAGGCGCTGGAGACGCTGGCCGCCGAGCAGATCCCGCTGCCGGCCTCGGCCGTCGTCCTCGAACAGTTGCGAGTGCTCCAGCAGCGGCATGCCGCTGCTGTCGAGAGCGGCGATGCCCGCGCCGCCTTCCGCGCCAACATGCAGTTCCACGAGACGCTGTTTGGCGCCTGCGGCAATCCCTCTCTCGTCGAGCTGATCCAGGGGCTGGCGCAGAAGGTCCATGGCGCGCGCTCGATCACGGCCGCGAGCCCCGCGCACCTGCACCTCGCCCGCGACGAGCATGCCGCGATGGTGGAGGCGCTGGCGGCCGGCGACCGCGACCGCCTCGTCGCGCTCTGCCGCCAGCATCTCGGACCGTCCCGCGACGCCTATATCGCGGCGGTCGAAGCCCGTTTCGTGCGGCAGCCAGCTGCTGTCGCTGTGCGCCGGCCCTGACGGGCGACATGCCTTCAGGCGGCCGTTTCGATGCCGACCTGCCAGCGCGAGATGTCGATGCGAGCCGTCAGCGGCAGATGGTCCGAGGTCTTGCGCGCCAGCGTCGTATCATGCACCGCGAGTTCGGAGATTAATCCCTCGGGCCAGGCCAGGATGCGGTCCAGCGGCAGCATGGGCCGGCGCGACGGGAAGCTGGGTGGGTGCTTCATGTCGGCGAAATGGGGCACCAGCACATCGAGCGCCGAGCGGCGGCTGCGCCGCCACTCGTTGAAGTCGCCGAGCAGGATGGTCGGCATCGGCGCCAGTTCGAGAAAGGCGTGCAGCAGCGCCGTCGCCTGGTCGATCCGCGAGCGGCGCAGCAAGCCGAGATGGGCGGCGATCACGCGAAACCGGCCCTCGCCGAGGTCGAGTTCGGCAACGACGGCGCCGCGCGGCTCGATCCCCGGCAGCTTGAGGCGGAAGCGCCGATAGGACAGCGGCTCGCCCCGGACGAGCAGCGCATTGCCATGCCAGCCATGGCCATCGACGACATCGGACTGGACGAGCAGATGCAGGCCGGTTTCGCGCAGGATCGCGGCAGGGTCGAGCAGGCCCGTGCGTTGGCCGAAGCGGCGGTCGACCTCCTGCAGCGCCACCAGATCGGCGCCGATCTCAGCCAGGACGGCCACTGTCCTATCCGGACGAACACGGCGATCCGTGCCACGGCATTTGTGGATGTTGTAGGATGCGACCTTCACGCGACCTCGCTCATCGGCATCAGAGATAGGGCATCAGCAGCCGGGCGGCCGCATCACGAATTTTCACGATTGGCCAGCGCGCATCGATCTCGTCCAGCGTCACGGGGCGGCTCCGCTTCCCGTCGATGAGGCCGGCAAGGCGCATGGACAGCTCGCGATCATAGAACTCCATGGTGATCTCGAAGTTCAGCCGCAGGCTGCGCGCATCCCAGTTCGCGCTGCCGATCAGGCTCCAGTTGTCGTCCATGGTCGCGAGCTTCGAATGATCGAAAGGAGCCGGCGAGCGCCAGATGTGGCAGCCGGCCTTGAGCAGTGGCCGGATATGCGCCTGCATGGCCCAGCCCATCAGGCGATGGTTGTTGCGGGCCGGGATGACGATATGGACCTCGACGCCCCGCAGCGCCGCCAGTTGCAGTGCGGTCAGCACCTGTTCGTCGGGCAGGAAGTAGGGCGTCGCGATCCGCAGCGACGAGGAGGCCGTGTTGATCGCCGAGAGGAGCACCAGCATCAGCTGGTCGACGCTCTGGTCGGGGCCCGATGAGATCGTCCGCGCCGGCGCGGTGCCGCCGCGTTGCGTCGAAGGCAGCCAGAGCGGCCCGTCCAGCGTCTCGCCCGTCGAGAAGGTCCAGTCTTCCTGGACGCTCTCTATGACCTGTCTGACGACCGGCCCCTCGATCATGAAATGCACGTCGCGCACCGGCTCGACCGGCTGTGTCGAAAGCATGTTCTCCGCGCCGATGTTGAGTCCGCCCAGAAAGGCCGTGTCGCCGTCGATGACGAGGATCTTCTTGTGCAGCCGCAGGTCGAGCAGCGGCATCTTCCACGGCAGCAGGGAGTGCAGATAGCGCGCGGCGGGAACGCCTTCCCGGCGCAGGCGATGATAGGCGCGCGAGAACAGGAAGCCGCCGCCGAAGCCGTCGATCAGGACCCGCACCGCCACGCCGCGGCGATGCGCCCGCGCGAGCGCCGCGACAAATTGCAGACCGAGCGCGTCGGTTCGGAAGATGAAGGTCGACAGCGCGACGCTGGACTTGGCCGCGTCGATCGCGGCCAACATGCGCGGATAGGCCTCGTCCCCGCAGTCCAGCACGGCCGCGACCGTGCCCGCCTCGGTCGAGGAGCCGGTGATCCTTCCCACTGCGGTCTGCAGGCTGCTGGTCGGCCCGGCCGCGACCACGGCGCGCCGGCCGCGCGCCATGCCGCCCTCATCGGCGCCGCGAAGGCGTCGCGCGCGCCGCTTCACCCGGTTGATCCCGAATCCGAAATAGAGGAGCGGCCCAAAGAACGGCGAGAGCCAGGCCAGCCCGATCCAGCCGATCGCGGCGGGAACGTCCCGCTTCCGGAGCAGGGCATGCAGCGTCACCGTCCCGGCGCTGGCGACATGGATCGCCGTCAGCAGCAGCGGGCCGTGATCGGCGAGGCTCGTGAGCAGCGCGGCGAAATCCATCGGATCCCGGACTTACTATGAAGCGCGGCACTTGGACATCGGGAACAATCCGGGCGCCATCAGGCGGCGGAGATGTTCCACTGCGCGATGACGCGGTTTTCCGGGTGGCCGGGATCGTAGCTCAGGATGCCGTAGGACGCCGTGCCCAACAGCAGATTCTGCAGCACCGACAATTCGAGGCCGATCCAGCGCACGGCGAGGCAGCGGCCGAAATGGCCGTGCGAGAACACCGCGACACGGCCGGTCAGCGACGACAGCAAGGCCACCACCCGGTCGGCCCGGGCAGTGATCTGTGCCGGCGATTCGCCGTTTGGGCAGCCGTCGCGGACGATGTTCCAGTCGGGGTGCCCCACGCGGATGTCGACCGAGCGCAGGCCGTCGTAGTCGCCGTAATCCCATTCGGCGAGATCGGGTTCGACGATGGCCTGCGAGCCCAGCCCCGCCAGCGCAGCCGTCTGCTGGGCCCGTTGGCGAGGGCTGGTCAGCACATGGGAGAATGTCAGGCCGCTCAAGGCTGGCTGGAGCGCCCGCGCCTCGTCCTCGCCAAGGGGCGTCAGCGGGATGTCGGACCGGCCGGTATGCTGGCCGGAGAGCGACCACGCGGTCTGGCCATGCCGGACCAGGTAGATCTGCAAGGGAGCCGCAGGCTCCCGGTCGCCGCTATCCGTCATCCTGATCGCTTCACACCGTTTCAGCCACGCGGGATCGTAGAGCTTTGTCGGCGCGCCTCAAGCACGATCGCGTTCGCCGGGCCGCCCTGGTCCCAATCCGGTGCGTCCGTCGTATAGCTCACGCTCCGCAACGATTCGCGAGAGGCCCATGTCCAAGCTCTGCAAGTTCACCTCGCCGGCAGACGGCAAGCCCGTCTACGTCAATCCCGCTCAGGTCAGCGTGGTCTACACTTTCAAGGGTGAGCCACCGGACACGATCATCGCATTCGGGAAGGATTTCATGCTCGGCGTTGCCGAAGGCCTGGACGAAACGGTCGCGCGCCTCGACAGCGCCATGGCGGAGCAGGCCCAAGAGCGCTGAGACCTGGCACCCGCCTGCGATCCGATCAGATCACAGGACCTCGCGCACTCGCAGCAGGGTCGCGTCCATGTGCAGCCCGATGATGCGGCTCAATTCGGCCGCATCGCGCTTCAGCAGCGCCGCCATCATTTCCTCGTGCTCGGCCACGGCGCCGGCCCATTTCACCGGCCCCTCATTGCCGACGAAACGCAGCCGCTTGATCCGCGACTGCAGGGTCGCGTGCATCTCCATCAGCGCGGCATTGTCCGAAGCCGCCACGATGGCGCTGTGGATGGCCTGGTTGAGCTTGAAGTATTCCAGCCGGTTGCGGGTCTCGTAGAGCGCCAGCATCTCCTTGTGCAGGGTGTGGATCGCCTCGATCGTTGCATCGCTGGCTTGTTCGCAGGCGATGCGGCCGCCGAGTTGTTCCAGCGTCTTGAGGACTTCAAGGATGTTGGCCAGGTCTCGCGCCGAGAAGCGCCGCACGATCGCGCCCTTGGCCGGCAGGATCTCGACCAGCCCCTCGCTCGCCAGCGTCTTGATCGCCTCGCGCAGTGGCGTCCGCGAGACGCCGAGCTGCGCACCGACCACCCCCTCGTTGATGCGCTGCGCGGGGGCGAGCCGGCCCTCGATGATCATGTCGCGCAGACGCTCCAGAACCTCGTCATGCAGGGTCCGGCGCGTGATTCGGGGGTAGTCGACCGCAGGCTCGCTCATCGCTGCTCCAGAAATCCTGTCTTGGTACCGGTTACGGCACGCGAACCCGGCGCTGTCAAACGCGATGGGCTGACCTGGTGGTAAAGATCGCATCCTGCCGATGGCGCATCGCCAGCAGGCCGGAATCGTTGGGGATCTCGACATCGCCGAGGCAGATCGCCTCGCCCGCCCGCACGGCGCGCACGAGAGTCCGGTCGGCTACCAGATAGAACGGCGCGGCGCGGTCGGGTGCGAGTGCCGCGGCCGGCCGGACCTCGGCGCCGACGTCCGCGATGCTGTGATGATGCCCGCCCATCAAAAGGACGGTGCCGGCCGGCAGGTCGCGCTGCGCCACGGCGACGAGATCCTGCCTCGGGCGATAATTCTCGCCATAGCCGGAGCGACCGAGCCCGACGGCATCGAGGATCGAGGTCGCGACCTCGACGCCGAGCAGATGGCGCGGCAGATAGAGCATCGCCGTCCTGGCCGAGCGGCCGATGACATGGCCCTTGCCCGCAAGCATGTCCCAGGTTTCGGCATTGTCGCAGGCCACGACGATGAAGACGCCGCCGGCGAAGCTCGCTTCCTCTGCCAGCCGCAGATGATGGAACACGTCGATGCGCCGGCTGCCCGACATCAGCCCGCCCTCGCTCGTCTCGGCGAACAGGTCGGCCAACTCCGGAATGCGGGCCGGCGGCGCATGGAAGCCGGCGGTATCGGCGCAGAGGTCCAGCGCATTGGCCACCAGCGTCATCTCGCAGAGATCGGGCACGGCACGCAGCGGAAAGGCCTCGCCCAGGATGCGCGCGCGCTCAGTGGCCGTGCGGATGACGGCCGATGGCTCGCCGCCAAGCCAGTGCTGCTGGAGTTCCGGCAGGATTTTGGTCACGCCGTTGCAGGCCACGGAGCCTGTCGCAGGATCGAAGACGAAGTCGTATTCGCTCGACTTGCCGGCGGTGATGATCTCGAGGCCGAGTACCTCGGCCCAGCTCGCGAGCCCGATCAGCAGGCTGGGCTGGTCGCCATCGACGGGCGTGACCACGACGCCCTTCTCGCGGGCGAGCCAGGCGAGGCCGGGGCCGACGACGCTGTCGGCCTCCTTGGAGACCAGCGCCACATGCCGCCCGGCCTCGATTGCCATCAGGCTGTGCCGCGTGGCGGCCTCGGGGCTGCCGGTGGCTTCGGCGAGAAGCTGGAAGGGCAGGGCGATCACGGTCTCCAGCCGGCCGGCGGCGACGCATTTCCCCGCGTCCCAGGCGGCCTTCGCCTGCGCGGGCGTCTCGCACAGGGCGATCTCGGCCTTGTCGAAGCCGGCCGCCGCGAAGGCAAGTCCGGCGGCCTCGGCGGTGATGTCGACGGCGATGCGTGCATTCACCAGAGGGACCTTCCGCGCCTGGGCGAGATAGCTGCGGCCGAAGCCGCCGCTGCCGACGAGGCAGGTTTCGACCGGTCGCGTGATGCCCGCGTAATGCGCGTGAAAGTTCATGTTTCCTCCAAAGCGTCGTTGTGGCTTGGCGACTGCGCGCCTTGTCTTACGCGTATACCAGTCTGGTTATGCTGCATACAGCATACTTGTGATGGCGGAGGCCATGTGCTAGCCAGAGGGCCTTGCAGGATGTGTCGGCAGGAAGCGGAGCGGGGCAATGAACACGCGAACTGAAGGCGGCTTGCCGGTGATTGCCGTCGCGATGGGCGATCCTTCGGGCATCAGCCCGGAACTGACCGCGCGCATCCTGGCCGAGCCCGATCTACGTTCGGCTGCACGCTATGTCGTCTTCGGCGATGCCCGCCTGCTCGAACTCGGCATCAAGGACGCAGGCGTGGATCCCCAGGTTCGCGTCATCAGCGACGGCGACGCGCTGCCGCTGGGCGACCAGCCCGTCTTCATCGACCTCGGCAATCACGATCCGGCGGATCTGCAGCGCGGCAAGGCGACGCTCGCCGGCGGCAAGGCCGCGACCGATAATTTCCGTCGCGCCCTGCAGTTTGCCGCCGCCGGCCAGGCCGATGCCGTCTTCTTCACGCCCTTCAACAAGGCCGCGATGCGCTTCGCCTATCCCGGCTATGACGACGAGATCCGCTTCGTGCGCGATGCGATCGGCTTCGAGGGCGCGGCCAGCGAGTTCAACATCCTCGACAAGCTCTGGAACGCGCGGGTGACCTCGCACATCCCGCTCTCCGAGGTGGCCGCCAACATCACGCAGGAGCGCATTCTGCGGGCGCTGACGCTGGCCGACGCCAATCTGCGCCTAGCCGGCTTCAACCCGCCGCGCATCGCGGTCGCGGGCATCAATCCCCATGCCGGCGACGGCGGCAATTTCGGGCGCGACGAGATCGAGACCATCGAGCCGGCGGTCAAGGCCGCCAAGGCGAAGGGCTTCACCGTCGAGGGGCCGTTCCCCTCCGACACGGTGTTCCTGCGGGCGCGCAACGGCGATTTCGACGCCGTTTTGACGATGTATCACGACCAGGGCCAGATCGCGATGAAGCTGATCGGCTTCGACAGCGGCGTCACCCTGATCGGCGGCTTCCCGTTCCCGATCTGCACGCCGGCTCATGGCACGGCCTATGAGATCGCCGGCAAGGGCATTGCCAATCTCGGCGCCACCCGCGCGGCCCTCTCTCTCGCCATCAAGATGGCGCAGGACGGCAAGGCGAGGGCAAAGGCGGCCGCCTGACTTCGACCCCCCAGTTCCTTTCAAAGACCGCCGCTCAAGAGCGGTCGCGAAAAACCAATCCTCCAGGGAGTAAACGCATGAAGACCATCAGCATCACCACCGCGCTCGTCGGCGCCTTCGCGCTGAGCGGAGTGGGCGCCGCGCAGGCCTGGCAGCCGACCAAGCCGATCGAGTTCGTCGTGACGTCGGGCGCCGGCGGCGGAACCGACAATTTCGCGCGGATGATCCAGTCGATCATCAGCAAGCACAAGCTGATCGACCAGCCGATCGTCGTCGTGAACAAGGGCGGCGGCTCGGGTGCCGAAGGCTATGTCTATGGCAAGGGCGCCAAGGGCGATCCCAACCGCGTCATCTTCGGAACCAACAACGCCTATCTGCTGCCTTATGTGGCCAAGCTCGGCTACAAGTTCAGCGACCTGACCCCGGTCGCGGGGCTCGCGCTGGACGAGTTCCTGCTCTGGGTCAAGGGCGATGCCCCCTATGCCGATGCCAAGGCCTATCTGGACGCCGTCAAGGCCAAGCCGATGGGCTTCAAGATGGGTGGCAGCCAGTCCAAGGACACCGACCAGACGCTGACCTCGATGATCCAGGACGCGACAGGCGCGAAGATGATCTATGTGCCGTTCCAGGGCGGCAGCGCGGCTGCGGTCCAGCTTGCCGGCGGCCACATCGACTCCAACGTCAACAATCCCAACGAGAATATCGGCCAGTGGAAGGCCGGGCAGGTCAAGCCGCTCTGCGTCTTCTCGCCGGTGCGCCTGGCCAAGGGCGATCCCGTCTTCGACGGCAAGGGCTGGGGCGACATCCCGACCTGCAAGGAAGCCGGCCTTCCGATCGAGACGTTCCAGATGCCGCGCACCGTCTGGCTCCCGGCCGAGGTACCTGCCGATGCGGTGACCTTCTATGAAGGCGTGCTTGAGAAGGTCAGCCAGACGCCGGAGTGGAAGGAATTCGTGACCCGTACCGCGCAGACGGGCAGGTTCATGAAAGGCAAGGACCTAGTCGACTTCGTCGCCAAGGACGATGCCGCCAACAAGAAGGTCTTCGAGGCCGAAGGCTGGATCGCGAAGTAAGCACGCGAACCGTCTTCCCGGATCACGCGCAGCAGAGCTCCGGTCCATCGTCGGGCGCCCAGCCCTTCGATGGATTCCGGGGCAAGCCCGGGATGACGGCGCGGTTCGTCAGCTCGTTCCAGGACAGGGAATTCCCAGCCATGATAACGCGCTTCTGGGCGGAGACGGCGACGGCGCTGACGACGATGCTCTTTGGCCTCGTCATCGTCTATGGCGCGCTCGAATTTGGCATCGGCTGGGATTCGTCGGGCCCGCAGCCCGGCGCCTTCCCCTTCTACACCGGGGCGCTCATCGCCTTCGCCAGCCTTGGCACCCTCGTCGTCACGCTGGTCCAGCGCCGGCGCGGCGCATCGATCGTCCATGAGATCTTTCTCGATCGCGAGCGCGCTGGCCGCGTGCTCTCATTCTTCCTGCCGCTGGTGGCCTTCGTCCTGATCACGGCCTTCGCGGGCATGTATGTCGCGACGATTGCCTATCTGCTTTACGCGATGCGTTTTCAGGGCGGCTATGGCTGGCTGGTGTCGCTCGCCAGCGCGCTCGGGGCGGCCCTCGTCTTTTATGTCGTCTTCGAACGCTTCTTCCAGATCGGCCTGTTGAAGGGTCCGCTCGAGCGGATGCTCGGCTTCTGACCCGCCACCCGATCGCAACGAGGACGCTGCCATGGATAATGTCGCCTCCCTGATGCACGGCTTCTCGGTCGTGCTCACGACCCACCACATCCTGCTGATGATGGCGGGCGTGCTGCTGGGCATTCTGGTCGGCGTCCTTCCCGGCCTCGGCGCGCCCAACGGCGTCTCGCTGATGCTGCCGCTGACGTTCACCATGGACCCGGTCTCGGCGATCATCCTGCTGACGTCGCTGTACTGGGGCGCGCTGTTTGGCGGCTCGACGACCTCGATCCTGTTCAACATCCCCGGCGAGCCCTCGTCGGTGGCGACGACCTTCGACGGCCACCCCATGGCCAAGCAGGGCAGGGCGACGGAAGCTTTGTCCTTCGCGTTCCTCTCCGCAGGCTTCGGCGCCATGGCTGGCGTCGTGCTGATCACCCTGCTTGCCGGCTGGGTCGCCAATTTCGCGCTGCGCTTCTCCTCGCCCGAATATTTCGCAGTCTATTTCATGACCTTTGCCAGCTTCATCGGGTTGGGCGGCGCGTCGCCCTTCAAATCGATCGTCGCGATGGGCGTCGGCTTCGCTCTCGCCTCGATCGGCATGGATTCGGTTTCGGGCAATGTGCGGCTCACCTTCGAGTTCGACGCCCTGCTCGCCGGGATCTCGTTCCTGATTGCGGTGATCGGGCTGTTCGGCATCGGTGAACTGCTCCTCACCATGGAGGAGGGGCTTCGCTTCGAGGGGGTCGCCGCCAAGGTGCGCATCCGCGACGTTCTCCTGACCGCAGCCAAGATGCCGCGCTACTGGCTGGCGTTGCTGCGCTCCAGCGCGATCGGCATCTGGATGGGCATTACGCCCGGCGGGCCGACCGCAGCCTCCTTCATGAGCTACGCCATGGCCAAGCGCTCCTCGCGCAACCCCGACAAGTTCGGCAAGGGTGAGCCCGAGGGCGTGATCGCGCCGGAGACCGCCGATCATGCCGCCGGTTCGGCCGCGATGCTGCCGATGCTGGCTCTCGGCATCCCGGGCTCGGCCACCGCGGCCGTGATGATGGGCGGGCTGATGATCTGGGGGCTCAACCCGGGCCCGATGCTGTTCATCGAGCGTCCGGATTTCGTCTGGGGCCTGATCGCCTCGATGTATCTCGGCAATGTCGTCGCGGTGATCGTCGTCCTGGCGACCGTGCCGATCTTCGCCTCGATCCTGCGGATTCCCTTCTCGATCGTCGCGCCCCTGATCGTGATGATCTGCTTCATCGGCGCCTATACCGTCGGCAGCAAGGAGTTCGACATCTGGGTCGCGCTGGGCTTCGGCATCGTCGGCTATGTCTTCAAGAAGCTTGACTACCCGATCGCGCCGATGATCCTGGCCATGGTGATCGGCGACAAGGCCGAGGACGCCTTCCGCCAGTCGATGATCTTCAGCCAGGGCTCGCTGTCGATCTTCTGGTCGAATGGGCTGGTCTCGACGCTGATGGGCATCGGATTCGCCCTGGTGCTGATGCCGCTGATCGGCACTCTTCTGCGCCGGCTTTTCGGTCGCAAAACCCTGGCTCCCGCCACCTGATTCGACGAGGCCTCATCATGACCGAACCCTATAAGGGCATCCTGCCGATCGCGCCGACCATCTTCCACGACAATGGCGATCTCGATATCGAGGGCAACCAGCGCGTCATGGACCTGATGGTCGACCAGGGCGTCGACGGCATCTGCATCCTCGCCAATTTCTCCGAGCAGTTCCTGTTGACCGATGCCGAGCGCGAGCAGGTCATGCATCTCTCGCTGGAGCAGGTCGCCGGCCGCGTGCCGGTGATCGTCACCACCTCGCATTTCTCGACCCGGATCGCCGCCCAGCGCGCCAAGGCCGCAGCGGATGCCGGCGCCAAGATGCTGATGATGATGCCGCCCTATCATGGCGCCCTGCTCAAGGCCGACGAGCAGGGCATGATCGAGCATTTCAAACAGGTCGCTGACGCCTGCGGCATTCCGATCATCCTGCAGGACGCCCCGCTCTCGGGCGTCACGATGACCGTGCCCTTCATGATCCGGCTCGCCAGGGAGGTGCCGCTCGTCCGCTACTTCAAGATCGAGGTGCCTGGCACGGCGGGCAAGCTGCGCGCGCTGATCGAGGCCGGCGGCGCGGCGGTCGCCGGCCCCTTCGACGGCGAGGAGGCGATCACCCTGATGGCCGATCTCGACGCCGGCGCCACCGGCACAATGACATCGGCGATGATCCCCGACCTGATCAAGCCGATCCTGGCCGCCCATGCGGCGGGCGACCGCAAGCAGGCGGCGGCGCTCTATGCCAAGGTCCTCCCCATCATCAACTACGAGAACCGCCAATGCGGCCTGCGCTCGGCCAAGGCGGTGATGAAGGAGGGCGGCGTGATCAAGTCGGAGGCCGTGCGCCATCCGCTCACGCCGCTGCATCCGAAGACCCGCGAGGGCTTGATCGAACTCGCGCGCGAACTCGATCCGCTGGCCCTGCGCTGGGCGAGGTGACCAGCCCGGCTGTCGCGCCTCGTCGGGGGAGGTAACTCCGGTCGGCGCTCATGGCTGCTCGCCGGCGCGAACCGGCGGCTCATGGGCGCGCACGGGCGGGGCGATGCCCTCGAAGCGCTCGCACTGGATGGTCGTCACCTGCCCGCAACTGCCCTGAGCCAGCCGCGAGGTGCCGATGTCGCGGGTCAGCACATTGGGATTGCCGTGGACGCACAAGGCGGCGTCCGTGGCGCCCGGCTGGGGATCGTACCAGGCGCCGGTGGGCAGATGCACGACGCCGGGCATCACGTCCCCGCTGATGCTGGCGGAGGCCAGGCAGGCGCCACGTTCATTGAAAAGCCTGACCAGATCGCCATCGACGATGCCGCGCGCGGCCGCGTCCTGCGGGTTGATCCGGACGACCTCGCGCCCGCCGCGCTTCGAGGACTGGCTGTAGGCGCCGAAATCGAGCTGGCTGTGCAGCCGTGTCGCTGGCTGGTTGGCGATCAGCGTCAGCGGCGCCGCCGCGTCGGGCTGTTCGGTCGCGGGCAGCCAGACCGGATGGCCGGGGCAATCGTCGTAGCCGAAACCGGCGACGGTTTGCGAGACGATCTCGATGCGTCCGCTTGGCGTCGGCAGCGGCTGGCCTGCGGGATCGTGGCGGAAGGCGCGCAGGATGCCGCCATCGTCGGGCGCCGAGGGCAGGGGGATTTCGCCCGCCTGCCAGAACGCCTCGAAGGACGGAGCCGCCCAGCCCTGCTCTTCCAGCGCCCGGCGCGTCGGCTCGTAGAGATGGGCGAGCCATTCGCGGGCGGAGCGACCTTCGGTGAAGGCCTGCTCGCAGCCGAGCCGTGCCGCCAGATCCGTGAAGATCGTGAAATCGTCGCGGGCCTCGCCGATCGGCGAAACGACCTGGCGCATCGCGATCAGGCGCGGATCGGTCGAGGCGGCGCCGATGTCGTCGCGCTCCAGCGTCATTGTTGCGGGCAAGACGATGTCGGCGAAGCGCGCCATCGGCGTCCAGGCGCTGTCATGGCAGATGATGGTGTCGACCTGCGAGAAGGCCTGGATCAGTCGGTTGAGATCCTGATGATGGTGGAAGGGGTTGCCGCCGGCCCAGTAGACCAGCTTGATCCGGGGATAGCTCAGATCCTCTCCATTATAGGCGAAGGGCTGGCCGGGATTGAGCAGCATGTCGGAGATGCGCGCCACCGGAATGAAGGCGCCGACCCCGTTCTTGCCCTGCGCCATGGTCGGAATCGGCACGGCGTTCACGCGCCGGCCGGTATGGCCCATCGTGCCCAGCGCATAGTTGTAGCCGCCGCCCGGCAGGCCGATCTGCCCGATCATGGCGGCCAGCACGGCGGCCATCCAGACCGGCTGCTCGCCATATTGCGCGCGCTGCAGCGCATGGGCGACGACGATCAGGCTGCGGCCGGAGACGAGCTTGCGGGCGAGCTCGCGAAGGGTGTCGGCGGCGATGCCCGTCAGCTCAGCGGCCCAGTCGGCATCCTTCGCGACGCCGTCCGTGCTGCCGGCGAGATAGGCGGCGAAATCCTCGAAGCCGGTGCAATGGCTCGCCAGGAAGGCGCGATCATGCAGGTCCTCGGTCAGCAGTGTATGGGCGAGGCCCAGCATCATCGCGACATCGGTGCCGGGGCGGATCGGCAGCCAGTTCGGCCGGGCCTCGCCCGGCGTGTCGTCGCGCAGCGGGCTGACCGACCAGAACGCCGCCCCGCGTGCCGCCGCGCGCGCCATCGCATCGGCCTCGATATGCTGCGTGATGCCGCCGCCCGCGATCATCTGGTTCTTCAGCGGCAGCCCGCCGAAGGCGAGCACGATGTCGCTGTGCGATGCGATCTGGTCCCAGGTGACGTTGCGCCGCGACAAGGCCTCGAAGGGCCCCAGGATATGCGGCAGGATCACCGTCGAGGCGCCGGCGCTGTAGCTGTTGACGGAGCGGACATAGCCGCCGCAGGCGACGTTCAGGAAGCGGTGGATCTGGCTCTGCGCATGGTGGAAGCGCCCGGCGCTGGCCCAGCCATAGGAGCCGCCGAAGATCGCCTCCGGCCCGGCGTCATCCACGACGCGCCTGATCTCGCCAGCCAGCCGGTCGAGCACCTCGTCCCAACCGACGGGGACCAGGTCGTCGCTGAAATCGCGACGGCGTGGGCCGGGGCCGTTCTCCAGCCAGCCGCGCCGGACCATCGGGCGCAGGATCCTGGCCTTGTGCCGCAGGCTGTCGGTGAAATTGCCCAGGATCGGCGAGGGAGCCGGATCGTCCGGATGAGGCGTCACCGCGAGGCGCTCGCCTTCCCAGCGCGCGAAGAAGCTGCCCCAATGGGACGCGTGAGGCGTGCCGGTCGGCGCGGAAACGGAATCATCCATGGCAGGCTCGTTCAACTCTGTGCCGGAGGCGAGGCGGGTCGTATCGGGTGCTGGCGCAGCCCGCGCCACACCATGCTGGAACTGCGCCATCCTCTCTACATCCTCGGGTAGACGAAGCGAACGGCGGCGTTGCGGCCTCAGTCGAACTCTTTCTTGAACTTCTCGCTGACCGTCGTCGCCGAGCGAAAGCGCCCGATCGAGAAGGGGTCGAGCGGGGTCGGCGTCGTGCCGTCCACGATCATCTCGCTCAGGCACAGGCCCACGCCGGGGCCGATCTGGAAGCCGTGGCCGCAGAAGCCGAAGGCATGGAACAGACGAGGCGCGGTCAGGCTCGGACCGATCACGGGGATCATGTCGGGAAGATAGCCCTCGATGCCCGACCAGACCCGGATCACATGGGCCTGCGCCAGGGCCGGCACGACCCGCGCCAGCGCGCGCATCGCAGCCAGCGTCTTGGCCGGCGGCACCGGGGCGCGGTTGGCGGTAGCGTCGGCCGCCGTGCGCGGATAGCCCGCGAGGATGACGTTGCCGCGCTCGGTCTGCCGGGCGATGACGGAGCCGTCGATGGTCTGGAGCGAGGGCGCGATCAGGAAGGGCATGGGTTCGGTGACGAATTGCGGTGGGCCGGCCGCAAAGATCGGCGCGGTTTCGCCGAAGCACGCGGCCATCTCGACCGCCCAGGCGCCGGCCGCGTTGACGAGCGCACCGCAACTCAACTCGCCACCATCGGCCGTCTGCACGATGAAGCCGTCGCCCTGGCGCGCGACCGCCGTGACGCGCGTGCTCTCGCGGATGGTGACGCCGAGCCGCGCGGCGGCACGCGCCACGGCCGGCGTCACCAGCCTCGGATTGGCAGTCGCGTCGCGCGCCGAGAAGGTCGCTGCCACCGCCGTCTTGCTCAGCCAGGGCCAGCGTCGGCGCAGATGCGGGGGGCCAAGCCGCTCGACGGCGAGCCCATGGGATTCCGAAACCTGCGCATAGCCGTCGAGCTTCGCCTGTTCCTCTTCGTTGAAGGCGCAGTAGAGATGGCCGGTCTGCGCGAACTCGCAGTCCTCGCCGATCAGCGTGCCCATCTCTTCCCACAGCGACTGCGAGCGCAGCGACCTGTCCCTTATCCACATCTCCGAGCCCACG
>NNBV01001074.1_pt1 | contig 46137 bp, 44 predicted proteins | sample 1173771 | NCBI WGS metagenome assembly NNBV01 (sample SAMN07173938, study PRJNA388173) | plant metagenome | isolation source: symbiotic tissue sample KVS11 | place: Norway: Troms, Kvaloya island | reverse complement strand
GGCTCGGAGATGTGTATAGGCGACCGGTACAGGGCCGTGCTGGCCACGATGTGCGAGCCCGCGCCCATCAGCGTGGCCACCGACAGGTGCAGCGCGGCCTGGCCGCTGGCGGTGGCGATGGCGCCGATGCCGCCTTCCAGCGCCGACACGCGTTGCTCCAGCACCGCGTTGGTCGGGTTGCTGATGCGCGAATACACGTGACCGGCACGCTCCAGGTTGAACAGGGCGGCGGCGTGGTCGCTGGACTCGAAGACGAAGGAGGTGGTCAGGTGAATGGGCACCGCGCGCGCGCCGGTGGCGGGGTCGGGCGAGGCGCCGGCGTGCAGCGCGAGGGTGTCGAAACCGGGGTCGGAATAGCCGGGCATGGGCGGGTCTTTCTGTTGTCTCTGAGGTCGCTTCGCAAAGCCCCGTTACGTCTGCAATTCATGCGTGCGGGACAGGGGCGTGCAGGTCGGCGCCGATTGTGGGCTATATTCAAAAACGGCACGCCCGCCCAGATCCCCAGACAGCCGAGATTGAGTCCCGAGAGGAGCACACGATGAAAGTCAGCGACATCCTTCGCGTGAAGGGCAATACGCTCTTCACCATCACACCAGACGACCAACTGGCGGAAGCCGCCAACACCATGGCGGAAAAGGACATCGGTTCGCTGGTGGTCATGGAGCATGGCGACCTGGTCGGCATGCTGACCTTCCGCGAGGTGATCGTGGCCGTGGTCAACAACGGCGGCCAGATCGGCACCACGCTCGTGCGCAAGGCCATGGACGACGCCCCGGTCACCTGCACGCTGGAGACCGACCTCGACGAAATTCGCCGCATCATGCTGGAGCGCCATGCGCGCTACATGCCCGTGATGGACAAGCGCATGCTCATGGGCGTGATCAGCTTCTACGACGTGGCCAAGGCCGTGGTGGACAGCCAGAACTTCGAGAACAAGATGCTCAAGGCCTACATCCGCGACTGGCCGGCCGAAGACGAGAGCAAGACCGGCTGACCCTGCGGCTCGGCCCAGCCGGCCGCAGGCAACATCACTCTTTGATGTTGGCGGTCTGCACGATTTTTTGGTTGCGGGCGTATTCTGCCTGCACGAACTTCCCGAACGCCTCCGGCGTGCCGCTGCCCGGCAGCGCGCCTTGCTCCATCAGCTTGGAGCGCACCCCTTCTTCCTGCAGCACCGCGTTCAGCTCCTGGTTGATCTGCGCCACCACGGCCGCGGGCGTTTTCGCGGGCGCGAAGATGCCCGTCCAGCTCACCATGTCGAAGCCTTTCAGGCCCGGCATTTCGTCGAAGGTGGGCACGTTGGGCAGCGCGGCCAGCCGTTTGCTGCTGGTGATGCCCAGCGCCTTCAGGCGCTTGCCGTTCACATGCGGAATGGCGCTGGTGCTCACCAGCATCGCCAGGTCGACCTGCTCGCCGATCACGTCGGTGGCAATCTGCGCGCCGCCGCGGTAGGGCACATGCGTGACGAAGATGCCGCTGCGCTCCTTCAGCAGTTCCATGGCCAGCTGCAGCACCGTGCCCACGCCTGATGTGGCGTAGTTGTACTTGCCGGGCTTGGCCTTGGCCAGCTTCACGAAGTCGGTGAAAGTCTGCGCCTCCAGGCCGGGGCGTGCCACCAGCACCATGGGCGCGGTGTTCAGCAGGCCGACCGGTGCCAGGTCTTTCAGCGGGTCGAACCGGAAGGCCGTCGGGTTGACCAGCTTGCCGATGGCGATGGCGCTGTCGGGCCCCACCACCAGCGTGTAGCCGTCGGGCGCGGCGTTGACCGCCTTGGCCACGCCGATGGCGCCGCCCGCGCCGCTCACGTTCTCGATCACCACCGACTGCTTGAGCCGCTCGCCCAGGCGCTGCGCCACCAGGCGCGCGTTGACGTCCACGCTGCCGCCGGCCGTGTACGGCACGATCAGCGTGATGGGCTTGGCAGCGGGCCAGGCCTGGGCAAAGGCCATGGAAGGCAGGGCCGCGCAGAGTGCGGCGGCAAGAAGCAGGCGGCGGGGCGTGTGCATGGCGGGGGCGATCAAGTGTGGAGATTGTTGGAAGCGGTGGGCTCGGCGGGAAGGCGCGCGCGCAGCGTGTCGAACGCGTCGCTCCACTCGCTGCGCCATGCGCGGCGTTGCGTGTCGTCGATCCATGCGCCGTCCAGGCCGTTGTGCATGAAGCCGCGCAGGTCGTCCAGGCCGAAGCCGAAGTCGCGCACCATCATCAGCCAGGCCTGCGTGGGCGTGACCTGGTGCAGCGTCGGGTCGTCGGTGTTGGGGTGAATGCGCAGGCCCAGCCCGGGCATGCGGCGAATCGGGTGGTCCAGCGCCCAGCGCTCCGGCGGCAGCGTGCGCAGGTAGTACGAGTTGGTGGGCACCACGGTGAAGAGCACGCCGCGCTCGGCGCATTCGCGCGCGAAGTCGGGCTGGTCGACCACCGTGTAGCCGTGGTCGATGCGGTCGACCCGCAGCACATCGAGCGCGGTGCGCACGTGGGTCCAGGGCATGCCGAACTCGCCCGCATGCGCGGTGGTCTTCAGGCCCGCCTTCTTCGCGGCGGCATAGGCCTGCGCGAACAGCTCGGGCGGGCGGTCGTTTTCGCGGTAGTCGATGCCGATGCCGATCACCTCGTCGCAACGGTGCGCCTTGACCCACTCGACCATCTCCACCGCCGCCTGGGGGCTGGCTTCGCGGTCGATGGCGGCAATGAGGCGCCCGACGATGCCGAACTCCTGCTGCGCGTCCTGAATGGCGCGCACGATGGCGCCCTGCGCCAGCGCGTAGGCAATGCCGGAGCCGTGCACCGTGCCGGTCGGGTTCCAGCTGAACTCGGCGTAGCGCACGTGGTGCGAGGCGGCGTCCTGCAGGTACTCCAGCGTGAGCTGGTAGAGGTCGCCGGGGCTGCGCACCAGTTGCGCGTCGAGCGCGCGCAGCACCCGCAGCACGCCGACAGGCTTTTCGCCGCGCGTGTAGAAGCCCTCGACTTCTTCGGCCGCCAGCGGCGCACCGGCGCGCTGGTTGAGCTGCTTGAAGGTCTGGTGGCGCACCGTGCCGAACAGGTGGCAATGCAGCTCGACCTTGGGCATGGCGCGCAGGAACGATTCCAGCGTGAACGGGGGCGAGCTGGATGAGGCGGGGCTGTTCATGCAGCCCAGTCTAGTAACGGCATCGCCATAAAGAAAATTTTGAATTTCTATAATTTGATTCACTGAATCAATAACCGAAGACCTGCCCATGGCCGCCTTGTCCCTGCGTGCGCTCACGCTGCGCCAGCTGCAGTTTTTCTCGGTGCTGGTGGAAGAGGGCCAGTTCGGCCGCGCGGCCAAGCGGCTGGCCATCACGCAGCCGGCGCTCAGCAATGCCATCAAGCAGATGGAAAAGCTGCTGGGCGCCGAACTGCTCACGCGTTCCACCCACCGGCTGGAGCTCACGCCCGTGGGCGCAGAGGTGCTGGCGCGCACCGATTTCCTGGTCAACACCTTCGAGATGGCGCTGCGCGACATCGAAAGCACGGTGCAGCGCGGGCGGGCCTTTGTGCGCATCGGCGTCATTCCCTCGGCCAGCGCGCGGGTGGCGGCCGCGGCCAGCGAATTCCTGGCCACCGGCCCGCGCGACGTGGAGCTGGCCTGGCGCGACGCGCCCTCCAACACCCTGCTGGCCGAACTGCGCAGCGGCCAGCTCGACATGGCGGTCGCCGCCATCACCGAGCCGCCGGGCGGGCTCACCTGCATCGACCTGTTCCGCGACCCGCTGGTGCTGGTGGTGCGGCGCGACCATGCATTGGCAGCGGCCGGCGGCGCGCATTGGGAGGCCATCGGCAAGGAGCGGCTGGTGCTGTTCGAAAGCGGCAGCATGCCGGCGCTGGGCAACCCGGCGCGCGCGCAGTTTGCGCAGGGCGCCGAACCCTACCGCGTGAGCTATTCCGAAACGCTCTATGCGCTGGTGCGCAGCGGCCAGGCGCTGGGGCTGATGCCGCGGCTGTACACCTCGTCGCTGCGCGACCCCGAGCTGGTGGTGCTGCCGCTGCTGAAGCCGCGCATCGAACGCCGCGTGGTGCTGGCCTACCTGCCGGGGCCGATGCGCAACGTGGAGGCGCAGGCGCTCATCGCCTTTCTGCGGGACAAGCTGCCGCAAGCCAGTGAGGCTGGTGAGGCGAAGGTGAGGCGCGTGAGCAGCAAGGGCACACGCGCGCGGCGCTGAGGGCTCAGGCCATGTGCGCATCGCGCCTGAAGCGTTCCAGCGTCCACCCATCGCCCAGCAGGAACATGCGCGTGTGCAGGTCGGCCAGCGTGCCGGCCGCGACCTCGCGGCCGAGGTAGCTCAGCCGCTTGCACCGCAAGTCGACAAAGCCCGCTTCGTGATCGCGCGACAGCCGCAGCCACAGCGCATGCGCGCCAGGCGACTGCCGCGCTCCGCTCATGAGGCAGATGCCTTGGTCGAGCGCCCAGCGGTACACGGCCGAGGCCAGCCCGCGCCGCTGGTACGCCGGGTCGTACTGCGAATGCGGTGCGCGAATGTGGCGGTCGGCCCTGCGGTCGAGCTCGATGAGCCGGTTGAACACGGTGTAGCCGACCAGGCGGTTGCTGCGCACATCGTCGATGTAGACGTACAGCTCGCCGTCGGCCTCGCGAAAGCGCGCGCGCAGGCCGGGGTCGCCGAGCCCGAGGTGCGGCATCTCGCACAGCCGGTCTTGCATGGCGCGCATGCGCTCCTGTACCGGCGCGAGCGCGTCGGCGGGGCGGGTCTTGCGGGGGCCGACGTCGATGCGCAGTTCGACAGGCGTGAGCAGCCACGCCGGCAGCATGCGAAAGAAGGGCTGTGGCAGCGTCATTCCGGGCGTCATTCCTGGCCTCATTCCTGGCGTCATGGTGCCAGCACCTCCGCACGGCGCCCCTGCCGCTCGGCGAGCGTGCCATGCGGCACGACGAGCACGTCGCCCGTGGACCAGCGCAGCACGCGCAGCGCCACGCTGCCGAACAGAAAGTCCATCAACGCGGTGCGCGGGCGCTTGCCCACCACCAGCAGGTCGGCGTTGGTGTACTGCTGCTGCACGGCCGCCTGGCGCGCCGGGTCGCCGCGCCCGATGGACGACACCACGCGGTTGCGCCGCGCGCTCGCGTCGTCCGACAGCCACAGCATGCGTTCGCGCGCGTGCCGGGCACAGGCGTGGCGGTAGGCGTCGATGACGTGCGCAGACACGTCGGCATAACGCAGCTTGCCCTCGTGCATGGCGCTGAAGGCATGGAACAGCTCGATCTCCGCTGCGCTGTCGAAGGCGCAGGCCAGGTCGACCAGCGGGCGCGATTCGTTCATGAGATCGACCGCGACCAGGATGCGGGCGTAGCCGCTCGCCCGTGCGTCGAGCCGCGTCACCAGCACCGGGCGCTGCGCGGCGCGCAGCAGCCGCTCGGTGGGCTGGCCGTGGAAGAAGGCCGACAGCGAGCGGTCGGGCTCGTCGCCGATCACCACCAGGTCGCACCACCTCGCCTCCTGCGCGGCGGCGTCGAGGCTGCCGCGCGTGTCGTCGACTTTCTTGACGAGGATGCCGAAGCGCTCCGCCACTTCGAGGCACACCGCGCCAAGGCCTTGCGCCGCATCGGCGTCCGCAGTGCCGGCAGGGCCCGTGAAGGCCGCCGGCGCGTACATGATCTTCAGCAGCGCGCGGTGCGCCACCGCGATGGAAGCGGCACGCACCACCGTGCGAAGGCCGTGCGCCGACAGGTCCGTCACCGCCAATATCGATTGGATGTTCATCCGTTTTCTTTCCGCATGACAAAGCCGGCCGCCGCGCCGCACGCGGTGAGGCGGCGGGCGGCGACAAGCGAAAAAATCAGCTGGGGAAAGCGCGGCGTGCCCGAAGGGGCGCGCTACCGCGCGGGGCTTGGGCCCGGCGGTCGATGTGAATGCTGAAAAAAGGGAAGGGGGAGGCTGACCGCCGGGCTCAGAGATCTGCGAGGGTCTGGTGCGACCCTGCAGTCATCCGCGCAGTGAAGACTGCGTGCGATGTGCTGCGGATGAAAGCCTGGCGTTGCATGGGGCCGGAGTGTAGGAAGCCTTGCGCGCCAGGGCAATCAAAGGCCTCACGACCCTTGCCAGATTGACGGGGCCGGGTCAGCCGTGCAGCTCGGCCGCCGCGTGGATGGTTTCACGCACGCGCGGGTAGATCTGCGCGTTCCACTTGCTGCCGCTGAACACGCCGTAGTGCCCCACGCCGGCCTGCAGGTGGTGCACCTTCATGTACGGCCGGATGCCGGTGCACAGGTCTTGCGCCGCCACCGTCTGGCCCACGGCGCAGATGTCGTCGCGCTCGCCTTCCACCGTCAGCAGCGCGGTGCGGCGGATGGCGGCGGGGTTCACGGTGCGGTCGCCCACGGTGAGCACGCCGCGCGGCAGGTCGTAGGTCTGGAACACGCGCTCCACCGTCTCCAGGTAGAACTCGGCCGGCAGGTCGTTCACGGCCAGGTACTCGTCGTAGAAGTTGCCGATGGTGCGGGCCTTGTCGACGTCGCCTTCCACCAGGTGCGTGACCATGTCCTGGAACTGTTTCTTGTGCCGCTCCGGGTTCATGCTCATGAAGGCCGACAGCTGCAGAAAGCCGGGGTACACGCGGCGCATTGCGCCCGCGTGCGGCCACGGCACATGGCTGATGAGGTTGCGGCGGAACCATTCGATGGGCTTGCTGGTGGCCAGCACGTTCACCCCGGTCGGGTTGACGCGGCAATCGACCGGGCCGGCCATGAGCGTCAGGCTGCGCGGCGTGGCGGGGTTGTCGTCTTCCGACATGAGCGCGGTGGCGGCCAGCGCCGCCACGCAGGGCTGGCACACGGCCACCATGTGCGCGCCGGGGCCGATGGCCTCCATGAACTTGATGAGCTGCAGCGTGTAGTCGTCCAGGCTGAAGCCGCCATGCCACAGCGGCACGTCGCGCGCGTTGTGCCAATCGGTCAGGTACACGTCGTGGTCGCGCAGCAAGGTACGCACGGTTTCGCGCAGCAGGGTCGCAAAATGGCCCGACAGTGGTGCAACCAGCAGCACAGGCGGGTGCACCGCCTTGATGTCTTTCTTGAAATGCAGCAGCGAGCCGAAGGGCGCCACCAGCGCCACCTCTTCATGCACGGCCACCTCGGTGCCGTCGACGGGCACGCTGGCAATGTCGTAGGGCGGGCGCGTGTGGGTGAGCCGCATGCGCGAGAACACCTCGAACTGGGCGGCCATGCGGCGCAGCATGGTGCGCTCGGTGCCGTCTTTCCACAGGGCCTGCGCCAGGTACTGGGCCGTGAGCCGCAGCGGTGAGAGCAGGTCGGCTTGGTTCTGATAGGCCCGGTACAGCATGAACCTGTCGCAGGCAAGTTGCGGGCCAGCCGGGTGGCATGGCGCTTGCACGCAGTGCGGTACCCCCCAAGGAGAGACCCGATGGCCAAACCCGTTCTCACCATCAGCAGCAAGAACTACGGCGCGTGGTCGCTGCGCGGCTGGCTGATGTGCAGGCTGGCCGGGCTGGACTTTGCCGAGAAGGTCATTCCGCCCGACGACCCGGCCATGAAGGCCGAAATGCTGCTGCTGTCTTCGTCCATGCTGGTGCCGTCGCTGCAGCACGGCGGCGTGAAGGTGTGGGACACGCTGGCCATCGGCGAGTACCTCAACGAGATCAAGCCCAAGGCCGGCCTGCTGCCCGACGACGTGGCCGCGCGCGCCCACTGCCGCGCCATCTGCGGCGAGATGCACTCGGGCTTCGGCTCGATGCGCGGCGCGCTGCCGATGAACATCAAGGCCAGCTTCAAGAACTTCAAGGTGTGGTCGCGCGCGCAGGCCGACATCGACCGCATCGTGGCCATCTGGCGCGAATGCATCAAGGCCTACGGCGGGCCGTTCCTGTTCGGCAAGCAGCCGGGCATGGCCGATGCGATGTATGCGCCCGTGGTCACGCGCTTCCTGAGCTACGACGTGGCGCTGGACAGCGTGTGCGCGGGCTACTGCAAGCGCGTGATGGAGTTGCCCGCCATGAAGGAGTGGGTGAGCGAGGCGAAGAAGGAGCCCGAGGAAATCGACGAGCTCGACGCGGAGTTCTGAGGGCCGCGTGCTTCAGGCGATCGCAGGCGGCGGCCCCAGGCCGGCCTGCGCCAGCTTGCGCTCGATGTTCTGCGCGGCCTGCTGCAGGTCGCCCAGGTGCGCGGAGACGATCTCGCGCTCGCTCTTCACCGCCGGCAGCCACGCACAGCTGAGGCAGCCCAGCACCAGCCCGTCGCTGCGCAACGGTACCGACACCGCACCGAAGCGGTCCGGCGAATCCAGGCTGGTGGCGGTCGGGTCGCGCGCCACGTAGCCCAGGTCGCTCGCGTGCGCCACCATGCGGCGGATGTTCTCGGGCCGCCGCGCGCTGCGGTCGAAGTCGTTGGGTGAACGCGCGAGCGCTGCAAGAATTTCGCGCCGCTCGTCTTGCGGGCAGAACGACAGGTAGCACCGGCCCAGCGAAGACAGCAACATCGGCGGGCGAAAACCCAGCGCGCGGTAGTTCACGGCCAGGCCGTTGCGCGGCCGGTCGGTGTCCAGGATGAGCATGGCCGTGCCGTCGCGCACGCCCAGGTCGATGGGCCATGGCACGACGCGCTGCAAGGTGGCGCGCGAAGCGGCCGCCAGCGCTGACAGGCGTGTGCGCCACGCTGCCACGGCCCCCGACTGCCCGGTGGCCGATGCCGGCACGTAGCGTTTGTCGAGTTCGCTGCGCTCCACCCAGCCCGCCTGCTGCAGCGTCTTGAGGATGCGCAGCAACGTGGCTTTGGACAGGCCCGTCTGGCGGTGCAGCTCCTGCAGCGTGACGGCCGAGGAGCGCTGCACGGCCAGCATCACGTCGAGCCCGCGGCGCAGCGCATCGATGGATTTCACGCTCTGTGCGCCGGTGGTGTCCGACATATGGATTCCCTGATTTGGTTCACTCAGTGAAACTATATCTTCTGGCCGCGCGGCTGCGTTCCTACAGTGCGATCGACCCCACAACGTCATCCCCACTGAAGGAAATGCACATGATGTTTCACCAACGGAACGCGGCCCGTGCCGCTGCAGGAGCCGTTCTTTTGCTATGTGCCGCCACCGCGGCCATGGCGCAGGCCTGGCCTTCGAAGCCCATCACCATCGTGGTCGCCTACCCCGCGGGCGGCGACACCGACGCCATTGCGCGCACCTATGCCGAGAAGCTCTCGCAGCGCATCGGCCAGCCGGTGCTGGTCGACAACCGGCCCGGCGCGAGCGGCATGATCGGCAACGTGTGGGTGGCCAAGGCGCCCGCCGACGGCTACGTGTTGCTGTTCACGCCCAGCACCTTTCCCATTGCGCAGCATGTGCTGAAGGCCGGCCCGGGCGTGGCGCACGACGTGGTGAAAGACTTCACGCCCGTCGTGAAGACCGGCAACATTCCGCTGCTGCTGGTCACCGCGCCGGCCACCGGCATCCAGAGCGTGGCGCAGCTCGTGGCCGACGCCAGGGCCGGCAAGACCACCACCTACGGCACGCCCGGCGCGGGCTCGCCGATGCACATTGCAGGCGAGCTGCTGAACAAGGACGCGGGCATCTCGGCCACGCACGCGCCGTACCGCGGCGTGGCGCCGGTGGTGAACGATGCGCTGGGCGGCCACATCAGCGTGGGTTGGAGCACGCCTGGCGCGGTGGCCGGCCACATCACCGCGGGCAAGCTCGTTCCGCTCGCCGTGGCGGAACGCCGACGCACGAAGCTGATGCCCAACGTGCCGACCTTCATCGAGCTTGGCTACAAGGACGTGGAGGTGAGCGCATGGATGGGCCTGCTCGGCCCCAAGGCGATGCCGCCTGGTGTGGTGCAGGCGCTCAACAAGCACTTCAACGAGATCCTGCGCATGCCCGATGTGCAGGCCAAGATGGCCGCGCTTGGCATCGAGCCCGTGGGTGGCGCGCCCGCTGTGCTGGCCCAACAGATTTCAGACGACGACCAGCGCTTCGGCAAGCTGGTGCGCGAGTTCGGCATTCGCGCCGATTGAAGAAAACCCAAGGAGACGAAGCATGTTGAGCGAAGAAAAAAACCGCCTGCTGACCGAGGTAGGCCCCGGCAAGCCCATGGGCGACTACCTGCGCCGCTATTGGCACCCGATTGCCGGCGCGAGCGAGTTCGACGACAAGGCCGTGAAGCCGCTGCGCATCCTGGGCGAAGACCTGGTGCTCTACAAGGACCTGAGCGGCAACTACGGCCTGGTCGACCGCCGCTGCCCGCACCGCAATGCCGACATGTCGTACGGCTTCGTCGAGCAGTGCGGCCTGCGCTGCAGTTACCACGGCTGGCAGTACGACCAGGGCGGGCAGTGCATTCACCAGCCCTTCGAGGAAACGCTGGACCCCGGCGCGCGCATGCGCAAGAACACGAAGATCAAGGCCTACCCGGTGCAGGAGAAAGCCGGCCTGCTGTGGGCCTACATGGGTCCGCAACCCGCGCCGCTGCTTCCCGACTGGGAGCTGTTCAATTGCACCAACGGCTTTGCGCAGGCGGTGTTCGCGGAAATTCCGTGCAACTGGTTCCAGTGCCAGGAAAACTCCATCGATCCGGTGCATTTCGAGTGGACCCACAACAACTGGACCACGCGGCTGCAGGGCGACGAAGGCCCCTACGTGCCCACGCACCTGAAGCTGGCGTTCGAGGAGTTCGAGCACGGCTTCGTCTACAAGCGCCTGCGCGGCGGTGAAAGCGAAGACAACGTGATGTGGACCACCGGGCGCGTCACGCTGTGGCCCAACGGTTTCTTTTTGGGCCACCACTTCGAATGGCGCGTGCCCATCGACGACCACCACACCCTGAGCGTGCTGTGGGTGCTGAGCCGCGTGCCGAGCGAGCAGGAGCCGTATGTGCAGGCACGCATTCCGTCGTGGTACGGCCCGGTCAAGGATGCGCAGACCGGCCGCTGGATCACCAGCCACGTGGCCAACCAGGACTTCGTGGTGTGGGTCGGGCAAGGCACCGTCACCGACCGCACGCGCGAGAAACTGGGCCAGAGCGACAAGGGCATCGTGATGATGCGTCGCCGCTTCTTCGAGGAGATCGAGGCCATGCAGGCCGACCCGGCGCACGAGCCCAAGGGCCTGATCCGCGACCCGGAGAAGAACCGCGATGTGTTCTTGCCCTCAGCGTGCCGCGACGAAATGATCAACGGCTTGCCGCGCGCGGCACTGGCGGCGCATCCGCTGCTGGGGCCTTACCTGAAGGACTTTTTCGGCCAGGCCGGGCAGCCCGACGACGTGCGCGCGGCCTATGAGCAGGCCATTGGCCAGAAGGTGGAAGGCGCGACCTTCTTCAAGGTGCATGGCGCAGGCGCGGAGGAAACGGCGTAGCCGCGCCATCGACCGCCGCGTGCTCAGTGCCTGAACATCCGCAGGTCGAGCGCGCTTTCTTCGCCCAGCCACATGGCATGCGCCGTGTGGTCGGCAAAGTCGTCGCCGGTCACGCCGTGCACGAACACGTCGAGCCCGTCGCGGTGGGCGTCGAGCCAGCCGATGACCTGATCGAACTCGGCGGCGTCGAAGGCGAGCTGGCAGCTCCAGTGCGGGTGCGGCCCCACCAGCCGCTCGTGCACGCGCCCGACCACCACCATCAGCTCGTGCCCCGCGCGCTCGCACAGGGCGCGCGCCTGCGCCAGGGTGGCGGGCGCGAAATAGATGTGGGCGTGGTACTGGGCGTAGAGGTTTTCGGGGCGGCGCGGCATGGTGCGCTCATTGTGGCCCCAAGCGCGCGGGCAGGCTGAAACGCCCGCGGTAGCGAAACACATCGCCGAACCAGCGGTGGCGCAGGCGCATCGCCATGGTGAAGTGGTCGGGGTCGTGGGGGTCGGGGCGTTCCTCGACGTAGGCGGTGCCCAGCAACAGGCCCAGCGGCAATGGAATGCGCAGCCCCGCAATGCGCCAGAGGTAGCCCAGGTCGCGGAACACCAGCGCTCCGTCTTCGGCGCTCACCGCCAGCCGCATGCCGATGCCGAAGCGCACGTACTCGATCACCTCGGCACCCTGCGCGGCGCCGTGTTCCATGTGCGAGCGAAAGTGAAAGGGCGGCTTGCCGGGGAAGTGAAAGACACGGTCCCAGTAGAGGTGGGCGTTGTCCGCATGGCAGCGGTAGTGCACCTCGATGGGCACGTTGCTGCCCTGGTGCGGCACCAGCGCACCGAAGAGCCTGCCCCATGGCATCAGCAGCGCGGCCCACGGCGCGTGCCAGACCTCGTTCATCGCGCCGCGCACGCACACGTAATCGTCAGAAAACGGCGCCATCGTGTAGTGCCGGCGAATGACGTCGCCGAGCTGCTCCCATGCGGGCCCCAGCGCTTGCTGGAAGACGGGGGTGGTGCTCATCGGGTGGCCGTGACTGCGGCCGTGGCCGTGGCTTCGCTACGCGCCTTGTAGAAGCGCAGGATGTTCTCCGAGCCGTTGCCCAGCAGGGCCTGCAACACCCGGTCCGCGTACCAGTTGAAGCGCGTGCTCAGCCGCCACGACACGTCGATGCGCAGGTCGGTGCCGCCGTCGCGCGGGGTCAGGGTGTAGCTGGTGTCGCGCAGGTCGAAGTACTGGCCGCCGATCATCACGTGGTCGTCCAGCGCGCCGGGCGGGAACGAGTCGGGCGTGAAGCGGTAGCGCCACTTCAGCAGGCGGTGGGGCTGCCAGTCGGTCACGATCTCGTCGAAGTGCACGTTCTTCTCCCACTGCACCTGGCGCACGCGGCCCTCGGGCGTTTCGACCGTCACGCCGGACAACGGCAGCGGCACGCCGATGCGGTAGGCCCACATGTCGCTCACTTCGCTGGGGCGAATGTCGCGCGCCTCGTTCAGCGAATGCCACACGCGCTCGGCGGGCGCGGCAATGAACAGCGTGCGCGAGGTGTGGGAGAACTGGTCGGGGTTGGGCAGGCCCGGCTCGATGGCGCCGAGCACCAGCGGCAGCAGCGCAAAGCTGTAGACCGCCTGCCTGGGCCAGTGGGTGATGCGGCACACGATGCCCATCGCCAGGCCGCCCACGCTGCCCATGACCGCGAACAGCGGCACGATGACGATGGCGCAGATGATTCCCTCGATGAACACCACCAGCGTGCCGATGACGAACAGCGCGGTCGCCACCCACGGCGCCCAGAGGTAGTAGCTCCAGCTGCGGCGCTGGGTGCGCTCGGCCAGGTACACCGTGACCGCACCGCACACCGCGGGCACGAAGTACACGAAGGAGCCGAGCATCGGCGAGAAGCGCTGGCCCGGCCCGCCGCTGAACAGGATGCGCAGCACCAGCGCGATGAACGCGCCGGCCAGGATGGGCCAGAACCAGGCGAAGGGCATGCGGCGCGCGGGCGGGTCCGGGGCGTCGTGCGGGGTGCTGGTGTGCGGCTCGCCGGTGTCGAGTGGTGCGAGCCTGCTTTCTTCTTCGTTGTCGTTGCGCATGGGGAAACCTCTTCTCCTCTGGATGTCTTGTGATTCGCTCAGCCGGCGCTGCGCGTGGCCGTGACCATGCAGTAGTCGAAGTCGCGCCAGAACATGCCCAGCGCCAGCGCGCAGTAGCTGGCCACGATGTGCTTGCGCCGCCACGGGCCGAGCTTGCCGCGCGCCTTCCACAGCTCGGCCAGCGTGAAGCGCGTGGCCAGCACCGGAATGTGCAGCGCGCTTGGCGCCACGCGCCAGCGCAGCGACTTCACCTCGATGTCGTCGAAGCCGTGCGCGCGCAGTGCGGCGATGAAGTCGTCGCGCACGGCCAGTGTGGGCACGGCCCAGCTGTCGGCCCACAGGCGGTGCAGCCGGCCGGCCATGCGCCCGGGCGTGCGCCGCAGCAAGAAGCCGTCGACCACCGCCAGCCGCGCGCCGGGCTTGAGCAGGCGCGCGGCCTCGCGAATGAAGTCGGCCTTGTCGGTGCCGCCGGCGTAACAGGCGCTCTCTACGGCCCAGGCGCCGTCGGCTTGCGCGGCCGGAAGGCCGGTGCGCGTGTAGTCGGCTTCGATGTGCGCCATGCGGTCCGCCACGCCGGCCGCGGCGTCGAGCCTGGCGGCAATGCGGTTCTGCACGGCCACGTTGGTCACGGTGATGGCGTACAGCGAGGGGTCGTCGCCGACCAGCGTGCGCGCGGTGGCGCCAGCGCCGCAGCCCAGGTCCAGAACGCATCGGCGTTGCGTGGCCGCCGCCGGTGCGCTGTCGAGCTGCAGCGCGCGGCCGATCACGCGGTTCATTTCCACCAGCATGCCTTCGCGCCGCAGCGGGTTCAGGCCCGGGCGCCAGTAGCCGAAGTGCATGTTGTAGCTCGGGCTCCAGGCGCTGTAGTCGGCCGCAACCTCGGTGAAGTAGTGCTGCGTGTCCTGCGGCGTGACGGCTGCGCCGCCGTGGCCGGGTTCGTGAACAGGGGTTGCGTGCGGCAGGCGCAAGTCGGGCTGGAAGACGCTGGGCATGGTTTCCCTCGGTGGGTGGTTCGTTTGCTTCTCAGAGGCGGCAGTTGCCGTCGTCGCACGAAGGCGCGACACGGCCCGCGAGCCGCCTGGCCAGCCAGCGCGGAATGCGGTAGCGGTTGCGCGCCAGCAGCGCATAGGCGCGCTCGGCCAGCGGCGCAATCAACGGCAGGTCGAGCAGGAAGCCGCCGCTGGGCAAACCCACCGCCGTGCGGCACAGGCGGATGGCGGGCACGCCGACGAACACCCGGCCCTGCGCGTCCGACACATGGATGGCCGCCATCAGCGCATCGCGCGGCGCGGGTCCGCTGCTGAACGCCGCCGGAGAACAGTCGACCAGTTGCAAGCGGCCCGCTGTGTCGCGCGCCTTCATGTGGCCCATTTCGGCCGAGCAGATCGCGCAGCTGGCATCGAAGTAGATCGTGAGCGGGTAGGCGGGCAAGGCAGTGGCGGTCATGGCGTTCTTGGTTATCGATATTTCTGTCAAAACAGAAATTAACGGGCAAAAAAAGGGTCAGATCATGGGGAGGCTGGCGTGGTGTGCATCGGGGTCATCGCCCTTGTCGTCCTTGCTCGCCGGCGCCGCATCGCCGCGCACGAACTTCTGCACGCTCGCGCCCAGTGTGAGCACCTTGTCGAGCGTGCCGGGCGACAGCCGCAGCATTTCGTCGGCCCAGGTGGCGAGCTTGTCCATCAGCTCCATGGTGGAGCGGATGCGGTCCTGCGCGTCGGCGGGTTCCTTCTGAAAGTCGGGGCTCGACACCAGCTCGCGCAGCACGCGCACGGTGGGGTCGAACTCGCGCTCCTTGCGCTCGCGCACCACGGTGCGAAACAGCTCCCACACGTCCACGCTGGTCTCGAAGTAGTCGCGGCGGTCGCCCAGCGTGTGGGTGATGCGCACCAGGTTCCAGGCCTGCAGCTCTTTCAGGCTGTTGCTGATGTTGGAGCGCGCCACGCCCAGCGTGTCGGACAGCTCCTCGGCGTTCATGGGCTTGCCATGGGCGAACAGCAGCGCATGGATCTGCGACACGGTGCGGTTCACGCCCCACATGGAGCCCATTTCGCCCCAGTGCAGGACGAACTTGCGTTGAATGTCGGTGAGTTCCATGGCGTCGAGTTTAGGATTTACGAAATTTCTGTCAATAGAGAAATGGAAAACTGGGTGACAACGGTGAATTGGTGGAATACTGTAAGAATAAACAGTAATTGGCTGTTGTCCAGAAAGTCACCCCGGAAGTTGCCCAGGAGTTGCCATGCCCGCTGCCCACATTCCCATTCACGCCATCAAGGGCCGAGGTGCGGCCACGCGGCTGGCGCATCGCTTTTCCCACGACGAGCGCAGCGCGTACGACGACGGCTGGGGCACGCTCGAAGAGGGCGCGGCCGAGGCCGCCGAGCTTCAGCCCCTGGCGACCGAGGTGCGTTTCGAAGACGTGAAGTCGGTGCTCAGCGACAACGACTCGCCCGACATTCCCTTCGACCGCTCGCTCAACCCGTACCGGGGCTGTGAACACGGCTGCATCTATTGTTTTGCCCGGCCCACGCACAGCTATCTCAACCTCTCGCCCGGCCTGGACTTCGAGACCAAGCTCATCGCCAAGCGCAACATCGTGGAGGTGCTGCGCGGAGAAATCGGACGAAAGAGCTACCGGCCGAGCCACATCGCCATCGGCACCGCCACCGACTGCTACCAGCCCATCGAGCGCGAGCTGCGGCTCACGCGCGCGGTCATCGAGCTGCTGCGCGAAACGCGGCATCCGTTCGCGCTCATCACCAAGTCGAGCGCGGTGGAGCACGACCTCGACCTGATCGCGCCCATGGCCGCCGAGCGCCTGGCCGCCGTGTATGTCACCGTGACCACGCTCGACGGCGATCTCGCCCGCAAGCTGGAGCCGCGCGCCGCCGCGCCGCACCGGCGGTTGCGCACCATTCGCACGCTGGCCGAGGCGGGCGTGCCGGTGGGCGTGAGCGTGGCGCCGCAGATTCCGTTCGTCAACGAAGACATGGAGCAGGTGCTCGAAGCCGCCTGGGAGGCCGGCGCGCGCAGCGCCTTCTACACCGTGGTGCGGCTGCCGTGGGAGGTGGCGCCGCTGTTCAAGGAGTGGCTGGCGCTGCACTACCCGCAGCGCGCCGATCGCATCATGGCGCGCATCCACGAGATGCGCGGCGGCAAGGACTACGACGCCGACTTCGCCACGCGCATGAAGGGCTCGGGCCTGTGGGCCGACCTCATCAACCAGCGCTTCTTGAAGGCCACCAACCGCATCGGCTTCAACCGCGAGCGCATGGCGCTGGACCTCACGGCCTTCCGGCCGCCCGGCGCCGTGGGGCAGGGGAGCTTGTTCTAGCGTTCGGGTTCCTGCGCAGCAACCCTGTCGGAGGTCGCCTTCGGTTTCTCTTGCGTGATTCAGTCGAAGGCCGTGGCCGCGACGAGCGCAACAGCCGGGAGACCGAGAGTCGTTTTGCGGCTGGCTATTGGCTTCTGGCCACGTCGACCATCCCCGGCACATGGCAGCCGGGCGCCGTGTCGTCCGCCGCGCACCAGTCCCCGCCCAGCGCCTTCACCAGGAACACCGAGGTCAGCAGCCGCTGCCCCTGCAGTTGCGCGGCCTGGCGCTCCACCGTCAGCAGCGACTGCTGCGCTGTGATCACGTCCAGGTAGGTCGAGGCACCGCCCTCGTAGCGGCTGGTCGCCATGTCGAGCACGCGGCGCGCCGCGGTGACGGCGGCCTGCGCCTGCGTGGTGGCGCTGTCGAGCGCGGAGAGCCCGCTGATGCCGTCCTCCGCCTCCTGCATGGCCGTGAGCACGGTGCGGCGGTAGTTGCCCACGGTCACGTCGTAGCCGGCCTTGGCAAAGTCGACGTTGGCGCGCACGCGCCCGCCGTCGAACAGCACCTGCGTGGCCGACACGCCCACTGACCACAGCAGGCTGGGGCCGTTGAACAGCGACTCGATCATGCGGCTGTCCACGCCCAGCGTCGGCGAGATGAACACGCTCGGGTAGAAGGCCGCGGTGGCCACGCCGATCTGCGCATTGGCCGCGGCCATGGCACGCTCGGCGGAGGCCACGTCGGGCCGGCGCTGCAGCATCTCGGAAGGCACGCCCAGCGGCACGGCGGGCGGGCGAATTTCGCGCAGGTCCACGGCCAGCGTGAAGCTGGGCGCGGGCGTGCCGGTGAGGCTGGCCAGCGCGTGCTCGTACTGCGCGCGCTGCTTTCTCAGCACGTCGACCTGCGTCAGCGTGGTCTCCAGCAGCGCTTGCTGCTGCGCCACGTCCAGGCCCGACACGGCACCCAGGTCGTGGCGCGCCGTCACCAGCTCCAGCGCGCGGCGCTGCAGGCCGATGGAGCGCGTGATCACGTCGAGCTCCACGTCGCTCGAGCGCAGGTTGAAGTAGCTGCTGGCCACGTCGGCGCTCAGCAGCAGCCGGGTGTTGGCAAGGTCGGCGGCCGACTGTTCGGCAGAGGCTGTGGCGCCTTCGACGGTGCGCTGCACGCGACCGGCCAGGTCGAGCTCGTAGCTGGCGTTGAGCGACAGCGCAAAGTCGTTCTGCACGGTCGATGCATTGGCGCTCGCATAGTTGGTGAGCGGGCGGTTGGCGGAAATCTTCAGGCGCGAGGCGCGCGTGCCCAGGCCCAGCTGCGGGTACTGGCTGGCGGCGTTCGAGGCCAGCGCGGCACGGGCCTGTGCCAGCCGCGCGGTGGCGATCGCCAGCGTGGGGCTGCCGGCCAGCGCCTGGTCTTGCAAGGCGTTGAGCTGGGCGTCGTCGAAGCGTTTCCACCACGGGCCCTTGTCGGCGCTGTCGCTGGGCGTGCTCAGGCGCCAGGGCGCCTCGGGCTTCCAGCTGACGGGCAGGGGAGTGTCGGGTGTCTTGTAGTCGGGGCCGACGGCGCAGCCCGCGATGAGCGCCAGCACTGCTGCTGCTGCTGCCGGACGTCGAAGTCTCACGCCGGGTCCTTCTTCGGCGCGGCGGCCTTGGTTCCGGTGGTGCCCGTGGTGCCAGTGGTGCCCGTGGTGCCAGTGCCACTGTTGGCGGCTGGCGGCGGGGCGTCGGGCGCCACGGCCACCATGTCGCCTTCGGCCAGCGAGTCCGACGGGTTCAGCACCATGCGGTCGGTGCCTTCGAGCCCGTCGAGCACTTCCACGTTCTCGCCGTAGTTGCGGCCCAGCGTCACGGGGCGCAGCGCGATGCGGCCCTGCGCGTCGACCACCGCAATGCGCGTGCCCTCGGCCCGGAACAGCAGCGCGTTCGACGGCACGGTCAGCGTGCGGCTGGCCGCCAGCGGCAGCGACACCTGCACATAGGCGCCCGGCAGCAGCGTGCCGTCCTTGTTGGGCAGCGACACCTCCACCTGCATCATCCGCGTGGTCGGGTCGATGGCGCCCGACGTGCGCGCCACCTGGCCCTTGAAGGTCTGGCCGCGCAGCTCGGCCTGCGTCACCACCACCGGCTGGCCGGTCTTCACGAGTTGCGCGTAGGCCTGCGGCACGTTGATGTACACCCGCAGCGGGTCGGTCTGCGCCAGCATGAACAGCGCGCGCCCGGCACCGCCGCCCGCGCCCGCGTCGATCAGGTCGCCGGTGTCGACGTTGCGCCGCGTGATCACGCCTGCAAAGGGCGCCACCACGCGCTTGAAGCCTTCGGTCTGCTTCAGCCGCTGCACGTTGGCATCGGCCGCCGCCACGTTGGAGGTGGCCTGCGCCACGGCGCTGCGGCGCTCGTCCAGGTCCTGCTGCGAAACCACGTCCTTCTTGCGCAACGCTTCCCAGCGCTCGGCGGTGCTGCGTGCCAGGTCCAGGCCCGACGCGGCCTGCGCGCGCGCGGCCACGGCCTGCGAAAGCTGCTGGTCGATTTCGGGCGTTTCTATTTCCGCGAGCAGTTCGCCCTTTTCGACGCGGCTGCCGATGTCCTTGGTCCAGCGCTTCAGGTAGCCGCTGGCGCGCGCCGAGATGGGCGACTGCACGAAGCCCTGCAGCGTGCCCGGCAGCGCCAGCGTCTGGCCGGTGGTGGGCGTGCGGGGCAGGGCGGTCTGCACGTACTGCTTGGCGCGCTCGCTGGTGCCCGTTTCAAGCGCCCGCGCGTTGGCCATGCGCACGAACACGGTGCGCGCCGCGCCCAGCGCCAGCAGCACCAGAACGACCAGCACCAGCCAGCGCGTGCGCCGCACGATCTGGCGGCGGCGCATCAGTTCGCCTTCGCCCTCTTCAGTGGCGATGGGGTGGATGGCCAATGCCGAATGGCGTTGCTCCGTCATGGAATCAGTTCTCCTGGGGCGTGGCGCCGGCGGGGGGATGTTGAGTAGGCGGCTGCAAGGCTTCACGCGCCGCCCGGCGGTGCGCAAGCCGACTGTGCACCCCGGCGAACACCGCGGGCACAAAAAACAATGTCGACACCGTGGCGAAGATCAGGCCGCCGATCACCGCGCGGCCCAGCGGCGCGTTCTGCTCGGCGCCTTCGCCCAGGCCCAGCGCCATCGGGATCATGCCGATCACCATGGCCAGCGCCGTCATCAGCACCGGGCGGATGCGGGTGGCGCCGGCCTCCAGCGCGGCCGACAGCGGCGGAATGCCCGCCTGCAGCCGCTCGCGCGCAAAAGACACCAGCAGAATGGAATTGGCCGTGGCCACGCCCATGGTCATGATGGCGCCCGTGAGCGCCGGCACGCTCAGCGTGGTGCCGGTGATGAACAGCATCCACGCAATGCCGGCCAGCGCGGCCGGCAGCGCGGTGATGATGATGGCGGCGTCCAGCCACGACTGAAAGGTGACCACGATCAGCAGGTACACCAGCACGATGGCCATCGCCAGCCCCACGCCCAGGCCGATGAACGACGACTGCATGGTCTGCACCTGCCCGCGCACCTCGACCCGGCTGCCGCGCGACAGCTTGGGGCGCATGTCGTCGACCAGCTTCTGCACCTTGGAGGCCACGCTGGCCAGGTCGGTGCCCTGCACGCTCACGTACACGTCGATGACGGGCGCAATGTTGTAGCGCGACATCACCGCCGGCTGGCGCGCGGCCTGCGCGTCGACCAGGTTGCCCAGCAGTTGCTGCGACGCGGTGCCGCCCCCCGCGGCGGCCCCGGCACCGACCGGAATGTTCAGCAGCGCGTCGAGCGAATCCACCGTGTACTGCGGCGTCTGCACCGCGATGCTGTAGACCACGCCGTTCACCGGGTTGAGCCAGAAGGCCGGCGCCGTCTGCGAGCTGCCCGACAGCGCAATGAGCACGTTCTGCCCCACGTTCGCCGCGGTCAGCCCGTACTGCTGCAGCCGCGAGCGGTCCATCTGCAGGCTGAGCGCGGGGCCGTCCAGGCGCTGGTGCACGTGCGCATCGACCGCGCCCGGAATCTGCCGGATGGCCTTGGTGAGCTCGGCCGCGCGCACCGCGTTGCCGGCCATGTCGTTGCCGCTGAACTGCACGTCGATGGCCGCGGGCAGGCCGAAGTTCAGGATCTGCGTGACGATGTCCGCGGGCTGAAAGAAGAACTCGATGCCCGCAAAGCGCTTGGGCAGCTCCGCGCGCAGGATCGACACGAAGTGCTCGGTCGGCCTGTGGCCTTCTTTCAAGGACAGCAGCAGTTCGCCGTCGAAGGTGCCAATGGTGCCGGCGTTGCTGTACGACAGGTTGATGCCGCTGTTGGGCACGCCCAGGTTGTCCAGAATGGTCTCGAGCTGGTCCGGCGGCACCAGCTCGCGGATGGCGGCTTCCACCTGGTCGGTGAGGCGCGCGGTTTCCTCGATGCGCGTGCCGGTGGGCGCGCGCAGGTGCAGGCGAATCTGGCCCGCGTCCACCGTCGGAAAGAAGTCGCGGCCCAGCGCCGGGTACAGCAGGCACGACAGCAGGCAAAAACCCAGGAACAGGCCGATGAAGCCGGCCCGCTTCGACAGCACCGCCGACAGCACCAGCGTGTAGGCGCGGCGCACGCGCTCGAAGCGGCGGTCGAACGCGCGGTACAGGCGTTGCAGGGCGCTCGGCTTTGCGTCGGCGGGCGGTGCCTGCTGGCCGTGCGAGCCGCTCATCAGCAGCATCACCAGCGTGGGCACCAGCGTGCGCGAGAGCAGGTAGGAGGCCAGCATGGCGAACACCACCGCCTCGGCCAACGGCACGAACAGAAAACGCGCCACGCCCGACAGAAAGAACATCGGCACGAACACGATGCAGATGCACAGCGTGGACACGAAGGCCGCCGAGCCGATCTCGCCCGCGCCCACCTCGATGGCCTCTTTCAGCGGCGTGCCCATGTGCAGGTGCCGCTCGATGTTCTCGATGGTCACGATCGCCTGGTCGACCAGAATGCCCACCGACAGCGCCAGCCCGCCCAGCGTCATGAGGTTGAGCGTTTCGCCCAGCGAATACAGCACCAGGATCGACGCCAGGATCGACAGCGGAATGGTCAGCGCAATGATCAGCGTGCTGCGCCAGTTGCCCAGAAACAGCAGCACCATGGCGGCGGTGAGCGCGGCGGCCAGAATGGCTTCGAACACCACGCCCTTCACCGCCGCCTTCACGAACACCGACTGGTCGAACAGCGGCGTGATCTTGATGTCTTCCGGCATCGTCTGCGCGGCGATGGGCAGCATGGCGCGAATGTTCGACACGATGTCCAGCGTGGACGCCCCGCCGTTCTTCAGCACCGACAGCAGCACGCCGCGCACGCCGTCCTGGCGCACCACGTTGGTCTGCGGGGAGAAGCCGTCGCGCACGTAGGCCACGTCGCGCAGGTAGGTGGTGGCGCCGTTCACGGTGCGCACCGGCAGGTCGTTCAGGCCCGAGATGGCGTCGGGCGAGCCGTTCATCTTCACGTTGTATTCGGTGCCGCCGAACTTGGCCGTGCCCGAGGGAAGAATCAGGTTCTGCGTGTTCACCGCGTTCACCACGTCGGCCGGGGAGAGGCCGCGCGCCTGCAGCGCCTGGGTGTCGAGGTCGACCGAAATCAGCCGGTTCTTGCCGCCGTACGGAAACGGAATGGCCGCGCCCGGCACGGTGATGAGCTGCGGGCGCAGCTGGTTGACGGTGGCGTCGAACAGCGAGTTTTCAGAGCGCGTGGGGCTGGAGAGCGCCAGCTGGATCACCGGCACGCTGGAGGCCGAATACTTGATGACCAGCGGCGGCGTGATGCCCGGCGGCAGCTGGCGCACCTGCGCCTGCATGGAGGCCACCACCTGCGAGATGGCCATTTCGATGTTGGCGGTGGGCTGAAAGAACACCTTGATGATCGACACGCCGGCGAGCGACTGCGACTCGATGTGTTCGATGTCGCTCACCGTGGTGGTGAGGCCGCGCTCCACCTGGCCGGAGATGCGCTGGCCCATTTCCTGGGCCGGCAGGCCGGTGTAGTTCCAGATGACGCTGACCACCGGAATGTTGATTTCCGGGAAGATGTCGGTGGCCATGCGCGCCAGGACAAAAGGCGTGGCCAGCACGATCAGCATCGCCATGACGATGAAGGTGTACGGGCGACGCAACGCAAGCTGGACCATGGCGCGGGCTCTCTGCTTCCGACGGAAAAAGGTTTCGCATCATAAGGAAGTAGATTTAAGTTTGCTGGCACCGTGAAACACGGTGTGGTGCTTTACCAAAAGGGTGGATATGGACGGGGTCAGGCTGGTAGTGATGGGGGTGTCGGGTTGCGGAAAGTCGAGCCTGGGCGCGGCGCTGGCTGCAGTCCTTGGGGTGCCGTTGATCGAAGGCGACGACCATCATCCGGCGGGCAATGTCGAGAAGATGAGCCATGGCATTGCGTTGACCGATGCCGACCGTGCAGGCTGGCTGGCTACGCTGGGCCGTGCGCTGGCCGATGCGCCGCAGGGCGCGGTGCTGACCTGTTCGGCGCTCAAGCGGCTGTACCGCGACCAGTTGCGCGCGGCGGCGCCGGGGCTGCGTTTCGTGTTCATGGCGATCGATCGGGCGGAGTCGGAGCGCCGGGTGGCGGCGCGGGCCGGGGCGGGGGACCACATGTTTCCGGCCAGCCTTGTCGCCAATCAGTTCGCTACTCTGGAGGCGCCTGTCGGGGAGGTGGGGGTGTTGGAGGTCGATGCGACTGCGCCTTTGGGGGCGGCTGTGTCTCAGGTCGAGGCTTGGCTTGCTGCTGGCTGACGGCCTGGTGTTTCTGGGTTCTGTCGTTCTGGGCGCATTTGTTCAGGGCGTGTGCACAGGCCGCCGGGTACTCCCCTCCGCGAATGTCCCCCGGGGCTTCGCCCCTCCTCCTTTATTTCGCTGCGGGGAGCACCCGACGCCCTGTGCACCTGGGCACGCTCTGGGTGATCGCACGATCAACTACCGCTCCTAACAACGCTCACGCCGATGGGGTGCCTTGCGCAGCGAAATAAAGGAGGAGGGGCGCAGCCCCGGGGGACATTCGCGGAGCAAGGCACCCCGTCGGCGTGAGCGTCGCCCTGAACAAGGCGCCCTGAAACAGCAACAGCCTCAGCGCGCAGACAAGTCCAAGTTCAGCCGCGTGAGGTTGGCATTCCCCGGATCCCGCTGCACCCTGAACCCCAGCTTGCGCGCCAGGCCCAGCATGCCAAGGTTGTCATAGAGCGTGATGTCCGCTAGCTGCTTCACGCCCGCCTGTCTCGCTGCGTCGATCAGTTTGTGCATGAGCCGGGCCGCTATGCCGTGGTGTTGCCATGCATCGGCGATGACCACCGCAAATTCGGCAATGTCCGCCGTCTCGGGCGTCTCGCCGCGCACGTAACGCACCACGCCCAGTTGGAGTTCGTTGCCGTCGACCTCGGTCGTTGCAATCAGCGCAAGCTCGTGGTGGTAATCGATGTCGGTCATGTGCCGCAGTTCGTCGGGCTGGGGCTTGCGCGGGGACAGCAGCCGGCGGTAGCCCGTCTCGTTCGACAGGCCCGCCACAAAGGCCGTGTGCAAGGCCAAGTCGCCGGCGCGGATCGGGCGGATCCGCACCGGCGTGCCGTCACTCAGTTGCCAGTCCTCGACCAGGTGGCTGGGGTAGTCGAGGGCCGGCATGGCACTGCACGTTGGCTGGTCAGCCGATCACCTCGGGCCAGTCGGTGTGGAAGAACTGGCCTTCGGGCTTGTCGGTGCGCTCGTAGGTGTGTGCGCCGAAGAAATCGCGCTGCGCCTGCAACAGGTTCGCCGGCAGGCGCTCGGTGCGGTAGCTGTCGTAGTAGGCCAGCGACGCGCTGAACGCCGGCACCGGAATGCCGTTGCTCACCGCCAGCGCCACCACCTCGCGCCAGTTCTGCTGCGTGCGGTTCAGCAGGTCCTTGAAGAAGGGGTCGAGCATCAGGTTGTTCAGCGCCGGGTCGGTGCGGAAAGCGTCTGTGATGCGGTTCAGAAACCGCGCGCGAATGATGCAGCCGCCGCGCCAGATCGACGCAATGCTTCCCAGGTCGAGCTTCCATTCCTTCTTGTCGCCCATCGTCTTGATGAGGTCGAAGCCCTGCGTGTAGCTGATGACCTTGGACGCATACAGCGCGTCGTGCACCTTGGCCACCAGCGCCTTCTTGTCGAGCGAGAGTTCGATCTTCGGGCCCTGCAGCACCTTGCTGGCGCCCACGCGCGCCTTCTTCTGCGAGGACAGCACGCGCGCTTCCACGGCGGCGTTGATGGTGCTGATGACCACCGCGTTCTCGGCCGCGTTGATCAGCGTCCACTGGCCCGTGCCCTTCTGGCCGGCCTTGTCCAGGATCACGTCGACGATGGGCTTGCCAGTCTCGGGGTCCTTCTGCTCCAGCGCCTTGGCGGTGATCTGGATCAGGTAGCTCTGCAGTTCGCCCTCGTTCCACTCGTTGAAGATGGCGGCCATTTCGTCGGTGCTGAAGCCGGCCGCCTTGAACAGGCTGTAGGCCTCGCAGATGAGCTGCATGTCGCCGTACTCGATGCCGTTGTGCACCATCTTCACGTAGTGGCCCGCGCCGCCGGGACCGATGTGAATGACGCAGGGCTCGCCGTCCACCTTGGCCGCGATGCTCTCGAAAATCGGCTTCATCACCTCCCAGGTCGACAGCGGCCCGCCCGGCATGATCGACGGGCCCTTGCGCGCGCCTTCTTCACCGCCGGACACACCGGCGCCGATGAAGCGCAGGCCCTTGCTGCTCAGGTAGGCGTCACGGCGCTCGGTGTCGGTGTAGAGGCTGTTGCCGCCGTCGATGACGATGTCGTCCTTGTCCAGCAGCGGAATGAGCTGCTCGATGACCTGGTCGACCGGCGCGCCGGCCTTCACCATGATCTGGATCTTGCGGGGCTTGGACAGGCTCTGCACAAACTCCTCCAGCGTCTTGGCGCCCACCAGCTTCTTGCCGGGGTTGGCCGCCACGAAGGCTTCGGTGGTGGCTTCGGTGCGGTTGTACACGCTGACCTGGAAGCCGCGGCTCTCCACGTTCAGCACAAGGTTCTGGCCCATCACGGCCAGGCCGATCAATCCGAAATCGCTTTGGTTGCTCATGACCCGTCTTACCCTTCTTTCATGTGCGTGCGCCGGAATGCCCCGCGCACGGGTTGGTTCGCGAGCCATTCTGCCGGTGTCGGGCGTCCCGCGCCGTGGGAGAGGGGCTATTCCCGCTTGGCAAGCAGGTTCGGCTTGGGTATGTTGACGCGCATGACGCACACCATTCAACGCTGGTCCACCGACGCCGTGCCGCCCGCGCAGCGGCTGGACTACTGGGTGGGCGCGGTCTGCGAGGGCTTCTTGGAGATGGACGTGACCAGCGGGGCAGGTGGCAGCTTTGGCGCCACGCTGGAGTCTGCGCCGCTCGGGCCCCTTGTGGTCAACCAGGTGCGCGGCAGCGCGCAGGACGTGTACCGCACCGGCCGCGCCATTGCGCACAGCCGTCACAACTATTACTACCTGCTGTGCAAGACCGACGCGGCCTGGTCGATGGCGCAGGACGAGCGCTGCGCACGGCTGCTGCCGGGCGACGTGGTGCTGGTCGATTCGCGCCGGCGCTATGAATTCCACTTGCTGCCATCGGCCGACACCCTGTCGCTGGAGCTGCCGACCGCCTGGCTCGATGCCTGGCTGCCCGACGCGGGCAATCAGGTGGCACGGCGCATCGACGGGCAGGCCGGCTGGGGCGGCGTGCTGAGCGGCTTCGTGCGGCAGCTGACCCCGCAGGTGGCCGCCAGGCCGCCGCTCCCCGCGGAATTGCTGAGCGATCAGTTGGGCAGCCTGCTGGCGCTGGCGTTCGGCGCCGTGCAAGAGCAGGGCGGGCAGGGCGGACAGGGCGGGCAAGGTGAACGGGCCGCGCAAGGCACGTCAGGTGCCACCAGCGAGGCCCGCGCCGCGCTGCGCCGCCGCGTGCTCGACGCCACGCGCGACCTGCATGCCGAGCCGGGCCTCACGGCCGCGAGCGTGGCGCGCGGGCTGGGCCTGTCGGAGCGCAGCCTGCACCGCTGCCTGGGCGAAGGCGGCACCACCTTCGCCACCGCGCTGGCGGGGTTTCGAATGCAGGCGGCGCGCCGCATGCTGGCCGATGCGCGCTTCGACCGGCTGAGCATCGCGCAGATCGGTTGTCGCGTGGGGCTGGCGGACGCATCGCACTTCGTGCGCCAGTGCCGCAAGCACCTGGGCGCCACGCCGGGCGAGTTGCGCCGCCTGCTGCGGCACTGAGCGCGCCCGCGCTCAGATGCTGCGCAGGTTGACCCGTGCGGACAACGCCTGCGCGCTCTCGCGGCGCTCGCTGTAGCGGTCCACCAGGTAGCCTGCGCAGTCGCGCGTGAGCAGCGTGAACTTCACCAGCTCTTCCATCACGTCGACCACGCGGTCGTAGTAAGGCGATGGCTTCATGCGGCCGTTGTCTTCGAACTCCATGAACGCCTTGGCCACCGACGACTGGTTGGGGATCGTGATCATGCGCATCCATCGGCCCAGCACGCGCAGCTGGTTCACCGCGTTGAACGACTGCGAACCGCCCGACACCTCCATCACCGCCAGCGTCTTGCCCTGCGTGGGCCGCACCGAGCCCACGGCCAGCGGAATCCAGTCGAGCTGCGCTTTCATGATGCCGGTCATGGCGCCGTGCCGCTCGGGCGAGCACCACACCATGCCTTCGGACCACTGGGCCAGCGCGCGCAGTTGCGCCACCTTCGGGTGGTCGTCGGGCGCGTCGTCGGGCAGGGGCAGGCCGCGCGGATCGTAGATGCGGGTTTCGGCGCCCATGGCCTGCAGCAGGCGCGCGGCCTCTTCGGTGAGCAGCCGGCTGTAGGAGCGCTCGCGCACCGAGCCGTACAGCAGCAGGATGCGCGGTGCGTGCGTGGCGCGCTGTGCCGGTGCCAGCCGTTGCGGGTCCGGCTGGCGGAAATGCGCTTCGTCGATGTGGGGGAGCTCAGGGCTTGTCGACATGCCGGCCCTTCGCGTCGATGACCGGCTGCCCGTCTTCCTTGGAAAACGCCGCCTGCTGCGGGCGCGGCAGGATGTCGAGCACCGCTTCCGACGGGCGGCACAGGCGCGTGCCGCGCGGCGTCACCACGATCGGGCGGTTGATGAGCACGGGGTGTTGCAGCATGAAGTCGATGAGTTGCTCGTCGGTCCAGGCCGGGTCGTCGAGGCCGAGTTCGTCATACGGCGTTCCTTTTTGCCGCAGCACGTCGCGCACGGGCACGCCCATGTCCGCTATCAGCTGCGTCAGCGTGGCGCGGTCGGGCGGTGTCTTCAGGTACTCGATGACCGTGGGCTCGTCGCCCGTGTTGCGGATCAGTGCGAGCACGTTGCGCGAGGTGCCGCACGCGGGGTTGTGATAGATCGTGATGTCGTTCATGGAAGTCGAAAGCCCAGTCAAAAACTCAATCGAAAACTCGTTCAAAAACTCAGTCGGAGTGCCAGTACCGCCAGCGTGACGAACAGCACCGGCAGGGTCAGCACGATGCCGACCTTGAAGTAATAACCCCAGCCGATCGCCATGCCCTTCTTCGCGAGCACGTGCAGCCAGAGCAGCGTGGCCAGGCTGCCGATGGGCGTGATCTTCGGCCCCAGGTCGCAGCCGATCACGTTGGCGTACACCATGGCCTCCTTCACGAGGCCGGTGGCGCCCGACGCGTCGATGGACAGCGCGCCCACCAGCACCGTGGGCATGTTGTTCATCACCGACGACAGCACCGCGGCCAGCAAGCCCGTGCCCATGGCCGCGCCCCACACGCCGCCTTGCGCGAACACGTTCAGCAGCGAAGCGACGTGGTCGGTCAGCCCGGCATTGCGCAGCCCGTACACCACCAGATACATGCCCAGCGAGAACACCACGATCTGCCACGGCGCGCCGCGCAGCACCTTGCGAATGCCGATCACCGGGCCGCGCCCGGCCACGACCAGCAGCAGCACGGCACAGAAAGCCGCCACCGCGCTCACCGGCACGCCCAACGGCTCCAGGCCGAAGAAGCCGGCCAACAGCAGCACCAGCACCGCCCAGCCAGCGCGGAAAGTCGCGTGGTCGCGAATCGCGTCGGCAGGCCGCTTGAGTTGCGCCACGTCGTAGCGCGCCGGAATGGCACGGCGAAAGCACAGCCACAGCACCAGCAGGCTCGCGAGCACCGCCGCCAGGTTCACCGGCACCATCACCGAGGCGTACGCGCCGAAGCCGATCTTGAAGAAGTCCGCCGAGACGATGTTCACCAGGTTCGACACCACCAGCGGCAGGCTGGCCGTGTCGGCGATGAAGCCCGCGGCCATCACGAAGGCCAGCGTGGCCGCGGGGGAGAAGCCGAGCGCCACCAGCATGGCCATGACGATGGGTGTGAGGATCAGCGCGGCGCCGTCGTTGGCAAACAGCGCCGACACTGCGGCGCCCAGCAGCACGATGAGCGCGAACAGCAGCCCGCCGCGACCGCCACCCCAGCGCGCCACGTGCAGCGCGGCCCATTCGAAGAAGCCCGCCTCGTCGAGCAGCAGGCTGATGACGATCACCGCGATGAACGTAGCGGTCGCGTTCCACACGATGCCCCACACCACAGCGATGTCGGCGAGGTGGACGACACCGCAGAGCAGCGCTGTCGCCGCACCGAGCGACGCGCTCCAGCCGATGCCAAGGCCGCGCGGCTGCCAGATGACGAGCAACAGCGTGAAGGCGAAGATGGCTGCCGCCGTCAGCATGTCGGCGCGCACCCCGTGGCGCAGGCTTCGCCCTGGCAGCAGTTTTCCGTGAGGTAGGCGAGCAGGCCGTTCATCTGCTCGAAGGCTGCGCGGTACACCAGGTTGCGGCCTTGCCGCTCCTGCGAGACCAGGCCTGCATGCATCAGCTCCTTGAGGTGAAACGACAGGCTGGTGCCCGACACCTCGAGCGACTCGGTCAGCGCGCCCGGCGTCAGCCCGGCAGGGCCGGCCACGACCAGCGCGCGAAACACGCGAAGGCGAATCGGCTGTGCCAGCGCAGCCAGAGAGCGGACCACATCGTTTTCTTCCATATTTCAAGTATCTTTGAATAATTGAAATGGAGCAACCCCGCTGGCATGAATCGGCCATTGCGCTGGCAGGCAACGGCCATCCGAGGCTTGCAGCCGTTCCTACAGTGGGGCTTCGTCACATCCAAGGAGACCTCATGCCAGACACCTATGTTCTCGTCCACGGCGCGTGGCACACCGGCGCCGAGATCGAAGCCGTGGCCGACGGCGTTCGCGCCGCGGGCCACACCGTGCATTGCCCGACGCTGGCCGGCAACCGACCCGGCGACGACCGCGCCACCACCACGCTGGAAGACGCCATCGGCTCCGCCGTGCGCTACATCGAGGAGAAGAACCTCACGCAGGTGCGCCTGGTGGGCCACAGCTATGGCGGCATGGTGATCTCGGGGGTGGCCGAGCGCATCGCGCAGCGGCTGAAGCGGCTGGTGTACATCAACGCCTTCGTGCCGCTGAACGGCGAGTCGCTCAACGACATGGTGCCTCCGCATTACGTGGCGATGTTCGACGCGCTGGCCGCGGCCAATGCCAACGCGGTGAACCTGCCGTTCGAGGTCTGGCGCGAATCCTTCATCAACGACGCCGACCTGCCGACCGCGCAGGCCGCCTACGACAAGCTCAACCCGCACCCGTACCGCACCTTCACCGACAAGATTGCGCTGAGCCAGCCGCTGGCGGCATTGGCGCTGGGCAAGTCGTACATCAACTGCCAGCAGGACACGGCGCTGCCGCACAGCCTGCCGTGGCATCCGCGCCTGTCGGAGCGGCTGGGCCTGTTCCGGCTGGTGGAGTGCCCGGGCAGCCACGAGATGTTCTTCTCGAACCCGCTGCGGCTGGCGCAGGCGATTGTGGAGGCGGGCCGCGACTGAGCCCGCCGGGCTGCAGCGTCAGTCGCGGCCGAACAGCGCGTCGTACACGCGAATCGACGCATAGGCGTCGTTGGCCGCATAGCGGATCTGTGACTCGGTGAGCTGCTTGTTGGCCCAGTTGGAGGTGGTCGCCTTGCGCGACTTGAGAAAGCGGCGGTTGAACACCAGCGCCACCGCCGCCTTCACGCCGACCGACTTGCGGTAGCCACGGTGGCGAAATTCGGTGTCGATGTCGAACACCGCGCCCGGCTCGATGCCCAGCCGGCTGCGAATGAGCGTGAGGTCGCCCGACAGGCCAAAGCCGACCTTGAGCAGTGCGGTCGAGGCGATCAGCTCGGCCACCACCGGGTTGCAGTCGGTGCGGTGCAGCTGGAACAGCCAGGCCGTTTGCGGCGTGGAGAACTGCACCACGTGCGGGCCGCCCGACACCTCGTTCTTTGCGAAGGTGGGTTTGGATTCGGTGTCGAAGCCGGCGATGCCGGCCGTCAGCAACGTGGCCGCGGCGCGCTCGGCGTCCTGCGGCGTGGCGACGATCACGATGTCTTTCAGGCCCAGGCCGTCGAAGGGTTCGAGCAGCGCAATTTGTTCGCGCTCGGGCAGCGGCGGAAGGTTCGGGTTGTCGCTCACCGGGCGGTTGCTTTCGATGTCTTTGTCTTCACTGCGGCTTTCCTGGCGGGTGTTTTTCTGGCCGCTGCCTTCCTGGCAGCGGGTGGTTTCTTTGGCTTGGGTGGCTGGCCCGAACGCAGCGCCGCCTCGTGGGCGCGACGGCCCCAGAGCGCGGCTTCCTGGCGGTCTTCGAACAGGTCGGCCGGCGCCTGCCGGTACGACATGGGCATCGGCTTGCCCTGGCGCTCGTAGGTGAAGGGCGGCAGCGACAGCTTGTCGAAGTGTTCGGCGCTCTCGGCGTCGGCCTTGAGGTAGAGCGTGTCCTTGAACACCAGCGCGATCATGCGGCCGTCGTGCCAGACGCCGTGGCCGCCGAACATGCGGCGCGTCTGGATGCGGCCCAGGCGTTCGAAGACTTCGTGCAGGCTCTCGACGAACGCGCTCATTCAACGCCCTTTGTGCGTCGCGCCGCGGTGCGCGCGTGCCTGGGGCGGACCGATGCGGCGCTCATGACGTTGATTTCGATGCGCATGGATGCAGGAACAAGAAGGGTGTCAGCCCACGCGCCACGGCGGGCGCGAGGGGGACCAATGGTAGGCGATGCGTTCGCGCCCGCTGGTCGGGTGGCGGTCGACCGCGCCGCGCGCCAGGCCGTAGCGTTCGTAGAAGCGCTGCGCCGACGTGTTGCTCACCGCCACATGCAGGCGCCAGCCGGTGGGAATGCGCACGCAGGCCTCGTCGAGCAGCGCCTTGCCCAGGCCCTGGCTGCGCAGGCGCGGCTCCACGAAAAGCTGGGCCACGTACTCGCGCCGCCCCAGCAGCACCATGAACGCCAGCACCTGGCCGTCGCGTTCTGCCAGCACCACATCGGCCGGCGGGCCGAACTCGGCCTGCACGCGGTGCAGCCAGTGGGCGATGGGTTCGATGGCGGCGGCGCCGCGGTGGGCCGAGATCCAGGCGCGGCGCCAGATGCCGGCCAGCACCATGTTCTCTTCGGGGCCGCCTTCGCGCGACCGCAATTCGAAGGCGGGAATTTGGGCGGCGGACATGCGTTGGATGATACGGCGCGAGCCCTTTTGATCGGGTGTTTCCGCTGTTGTCGTCGCGCGCGTCGTGCGTGCCGGCTCAGGCGCGCAGCGTCTGCGCGTGGTGCGCGATGTGGTCGGCCATGAAGCTCTGGATGAAGTAGTAGCCGTGGTCGTAGCCCGCGTGGCGGCGCAGCGTGAGCGGCTGGCCGGCGGCGGAGCAGGCGGCCTCGAACACCTCGGGGTGCAACTGCTCGGCCAGGAATTTGTCGGCCAGACCCTGGTCGATCAAGATGCCCTGCGGGTAGGGCGCGCTCACCTGCGACTTCATGAGCGCGCTGGCGTCGTGCGCCAGCCACTGCGCGCGGTCGGCACCCGCCTGGCCCAGGTAGCCGGCAAAGGCCTTCTCGCCCCACGGGCACTGCGTGGGCGCGCAGATCGGCGCAAAGGCCGAGAGCGACTTGAATCTCCCCGGATGCCGCAGTGCCAGCGTGAGCGCGCCGTGGCCGCCCATCGAGTGGCCGAAGATGCCGAGCCGCTCGCCGTCGATGGCAAAGTGCTGCGCCACCAGCGGCAGCAGCTCCTGCACGATCCAGCTTTCCATGCGCCAGTGCGTGGCCCAGGGTTCGGCCACTGCGTCGAGGTAGAAGCCGGCGCCGACGCCGAAGTCCCAGCTGTCCTTGGCGCCCGGCAGGCTTTCCACCTCGGCGCCACGCGGGCTGGTGTCGGGCGCGATCAGCGCGAGGCCCATGCCGGCCGCCATGCGCTGCGCCGCGGCCTTCATCGCAAAGGTTTCCTCGTTGCAGGTCAGGCCCGCAAGGTAGAGCAGGGCGGGCACGCGCTCGTTCGCTGCCTGCGGCGGCAGGTAGACCGAAAAGCGCATCGGCAGGCCGATTTCATGCGACACGTGTTCATGAAAGCTCTGCACGCCGCCGAAGGCTTGGTGCGAGGAAAGGGTCTTGGGTGTGTTGTCGGTCATTGCGGGGTCTTCAGGTGCAGGGCGGGCACCAGTTCAAGCACGGCGTCGGCGAAAGTGCGCGGCGCTTCCTGCGGCATGTTGTGGCCCACGCCGGGCACCAGGCGGTGCGAGCGCGCGGCGCCGAAGCGGTGGGCATGGGCGGCGGGCTCGGCCGGCGGGCGCACGCCGTCGTCGATGCCGTCGAAGGTGATGGTGGGCACGGTGATCGTCGGCTGGACCGCCAGGCGGCGTTCGATGCCGGCGTAGGCCGGGTCGCCCGGCACCAGACCGAAGCGGTGGCGGTACGAATGGATCACCACGTCCACGAAGTCGGGGTGGTCGAACGCGGCGGCGCTGCGCGCGAAAGTGGCGTCGTCGAACCGCCAGGTGGGCGACCAGAGTTGCCACAGCAGCCTGGTCAGGCCCTGGCGGTCCTTGGCGAGGCCGGCGCGCCCGCGCTCGCTGTGAAAGTAGTACTGGTACCAGAGGCTGTGCTCGTTGGCGGGCGTGTCGGGTGCCATCGCCGCCGCAATGTTCTGGATGTTGTAGCTGTTGAAGGACACCAGCCCCGCCACGCGTTCGGGCCACAGCGCCGCGACCACGCAGGCCGCGCGCCCGCCCCAGTCGTAGCCGGCCAGCACCGCGCGCTCGATCTTCAACGCGTCCAGCAGCGCGAGAAGGTCCGCGCCCAGCGCGGCCTGTTCGCCGGAGCGCGGCGTGGCGTCGCTCAGGAAGCGCGTGGCGCCGTAGCCGCGCAGGTACGGCACGATCACGCGGCAACCCTGTTCGGCCAGCATCGGCGCGACCTCCGCGTAGGCGTGGATGTCGTAGGGAAAGCCGTGCATCAGCAGCACCGGCGGGCCGTCTGCGGGGCCGGCTTCGAAGTACGCGACTTCGAGCACACCGGCCTCGATCTTGCGCAAGGGTTCCATTCTTTCCATCACGAGATCACCTCCAAAGAAAGCGCTGATGCCTGTGCCAGAAACACCGCGGAACCGGCTTTGCCGGGCCGCTGGTGTTGCCCCCTGCAAGGGGGGAGGAGAAGCGACACGAAGTGCGCGAAGCCTGGGGGTCAGTAGATAACCACGCCGCGGATGGACTCGCCGCGCTTCATCAAATCGAAGCCCTTGTTGATGTCCTCCAGCGGCATGGTGTGCGTGATCAGGTCGTCGATGTTGATCTTGTTCTCCATGTACCAGTCGACGATCTTCGGCACGTCGGTGCGACCGCGCGCGCCGCCGAAGGCCGAGCCTTCCCACTTGCGGCCGGTGACCAGCTGAAACGGCCGCGTGCTGATTTCCGCGCCCGCCTCGGCCACGCCGATGATGATGCTGCGGCCCCAGCCCTTGTGCGTGCATTCCAGCGCCTGGCGCATCACCTTGGTGTTGCCGATGCACTCGAAGCTGTAGTCCGCGCCGCCGTCGGTCAGCTGCACGATGGCGTCGACCACGTTCTCGGTGTCCTTGGGGTTGATGAAGTGCGTCATGCCGAACTTGCGTGCCATGGCCTCGCGCTCGGGGTTCAGGTCGACGCCGATGATCTTGTCGGCGCCCACCATCTTGGCGCCTTGAATCACGTTCAGGCCGATGCCGCCCAGGCCGAACACCACCACGTTGGCACCGGCTTCCACCTTGGCCGTGAAGATCACCGCGCCAATGCCGGTGGTCACGCCGCAGCCGATGTAGCAGACCTTGTCGAAGGGTGCGTCCTCGCGGATCTTGGCCAGCGAGATTTCAGGCGCGACCGTGTAGTTGCTGAACGTGCTGGTGCCCATGTAGTGAAAGATGGGCTTGCCGTCCAGGCTGAAGCGCGAGGTGGCGTCGGGCATCAGGCCCTTGCCTTGCGTGCCGCGGATCAGCTGGCACAGGTTGGTCTTGCGGCTCAGGCAGAACTTGCACTGGCGGCATTCCGGCGTGTAGAGCGGAATGACGTGGTCGCCCTTTTTCAGCGTGGTGACGCCGGGGCCCACGTCGACCACGATGCCCGCGCCTTCATGGCCCAGGATGGCCGGGAAGATGCCTTCGGGGTCGGCGCCCGAGAGCGTGTAGTAGTCGGTGTGGCAGATGCCGGTGGCCTTGATCTCGACCAGCACTTCGCCGAACTTCGGACCTTGCAGGTCCACGGTTTCGATGGTGAGGGGTTCTCCGGATTTCCAGGCGACGGCAGCTTTGGTTTTCATGGTGTGGGGGGTGTTCAGAAAGCGGGAGGAATGGGGGTTCTCAGGCGGGGCCAGCAGGGAAGATACCCGACATGCCGATGAACCCGTGCAGGTGGCGGAAATTCCAGACCCAGTTTCGCAGTGCAGGAAATTCGTCGAGCGCAATGCCGCCTTCGCCGGCCAAGGCCACGTACGGAAAGCAGGCCAGGTCGGCAATGGTCGGCTCCGGTGCCGAGGCGAGCCAGCGCATCTGCAGGCCCGCCTGTTCCGCCAGGTGGTCGTCGAGCAGGCGGAACGCGTCGCGCGCGCCACGGCGGCAGGCGTCGATGTTCAGGTGGTCGTAGCCCAGCGCGTCGTGCAGCCGCGCGGCAGAGGCGGTGCGGGTGATGTCGTCGGCGGTGGCCAGCCACATGGCGACCTGGCCGCGCAGCTTGGCGTCGTCGGGATACCAGTGGCCCTGGGTGTCGTAGCGGCTCGCCAGGTAGACCAGGATGGCCTGCGCGTCCCGCAGCACGAAGCCGTCGTCGTCGATCACCGGCAGCTGGCCCAGCGGGTTGACGTTCGCCAGAAACGCGGCGGAATTGTGCTGGCGGCCCGGAAAGAAGTCGATGGGCACGGTCTGGTACGCCAGGCCCAGCCACGCCAGCATCTGCCGCACCTTGAAGCAGTTGCCCGACAGCGGGTAGTCGTAGAGCTTCAAGGTCATGTTGCGGCCCTCACGCCAAAGCGCATGCCGCGCTCGCGCAGCCAGCGCCGGTAGGTGACCGACGACGTGTCGCCGCGCGTGGGTGTTTCGGCGCGGCCTTCGAGCGGCATGCGCTTGAAGGCGTGGTTCTCCAGAATGGGTTTGTCCTGCCCGAAGATGGTGTGCTGGAAGGCGATGAGCTCGGCGTCGGTGGAGTGGTCGTCGTAGCAGGCCAGCACCGTGTGCGCGATCACGTGCTCGTCGTCGACGGGTTGCAGGAACAGGCCGATGGCGTCGAGCGCGCCCGCGCGAAAGCTCGACTTGTAGAGCATGGCCGAGAAGGGCTGCATCACGCGGTACTTGTAGAGCACCTCGCTGCCGCTGTCGTGCGCGGCCGAGGCGCGCGGTTGCCAGAAGCGGCAGTCGGTGGCCCAGATCTCGCCGGTGTCCGGTGCCAGCTTGACCTGGTACTGCGCCACCTCGGTGTGCGGCACCTTGCCGAGGTAGTCGGCATGCACGAAGGGAAAGTGCGCCATGTCCAGAAAGTTTTCGATCACGCGCAGCCCCGACACCGCCACGCCGATGCCGCCGCAGTCGATGGTGCGGCGGCCGGGCTCGCTGTATTCGGGGAAGTCGAACAGGGGGCGAGCCGGGCGGCCGCTGGGGCAGACCCAGAGGTAGCCATAGCGCGACTGCACCGCGAGCGGCTGGCCTTGCAGGTGGCAATGCGGCGTGCCGTCGGCGTCGGTCCACAGCTGCACGGGCTCGCCGAGCAAGCGGGTGGTGCGCGGTGTGGATCCTGACGTGGCCGGGCCGATGACGAGCCAGTCGTCCAGCATGTTGGGGTCGTCGGTGACGAAGGGCATGGGGGTCTGTCTTTCAGCCGAGGGCTTCGATGGCGCTGCGAAGGCTGCGTGCGGCGGTGTGCAGGGTCTGCATGGCGGGGCTGCCCGGGGCGGCGTCGGTCCAGAGGTGCACGAAGGCGAGCTGGGGTTGGGCGTCGAGCACGAGCGCGGCCGTGCCCGTGCCCCTGAGCAGACCGCGCCAGGTGCCTGTTGCGTCGTCGGCCGCAAGGCCGTGTCGGGCCAGCGCTTCGCGCACCCGGGCCGCCGGCGCGCGAACGGTCAGCGTGCGGCAGAAGTGCCAGCCGGCGGGCACGGCGTCGGCCAGTGTCGGCGGTGCAGGCAGCGTTGCTGGCGCGAGGTGAACCCACAGCATGCCCGCTGCCTCCACCGCAGCGAAGGTCTTCGCGCAGACGTTGCGCGGCGCCGGCATGGCGGGGTGAGCCGGGATGCGGGTGCATTGACCGCTGCCCGCAGCGTACTGCCAGCCGTGGTATGCGCAGGCCAGGCGGTTGTCGATCACCTGGCCCAGCGTGAAGCGCACGCTGCGGTGCGGGCAGCGGTTTTCCCAGGCTTGCGCGCTGCCGTCGGCGGCGCGCCAGAGGGCGAGCTCCTGGCCGGCGGCAAAGCCGGCGACGATGTTGTCGCCGGCGCGCAGGTCGGCGCTGGGCGCGACGGGGTGCCAGGTGGCGGTGTCTTGTGTGTTCATGGGGCGTGGGGGAGGGCGGCGCGGTGGCAGTGTGGCGGCAGTGTCGCGGCGATACCGTACCGCAAGACCATAATCGACGCCCCCGGCTCAGGCCTTCGACCCTCATTCATCATGAAGAAAATCCTCGTCCTCAACGGCCCCAACCTCAACCTGCTTGGCACGCGCGAGCCCGAACAGTACGGCCGCGACACGCTGGCCGATGTCGAGCGCATGTGCAAGGACACCGGCGCCAAGCTTGGCGTGGAGATCGAGTGCCGTCAGTCGAACCACGAAGGCGTGTTGATCGACTGGATTCAGGAGGCGGGCCGCGAGGTGGCGGCTGGTCACATGCTGGGCGTGGTGATGAACCCCGGCGCCTATACGCACACCTCCATTGCGCTGCACGACGCGATCAAGGGCGCGAGCGTGCCGGTGATCGAACTGCACATCTCCAACGTTCACGCGCGCGAAGAGTTTCGTCACCACTCCTACATTTCGCCGGCGGCGCGCGGGATCATCGTGGGGTTGGGGGTGAAGGGCTACACGCTGGCTATTGCTGCGCTGGTTCCTTCGGCTTGAGTTCTGGGCTTGTGCACGGGGCGCCTTTGTTCAGGGCGTGTGCACAGGCCGCCGGGTACTCCCCTCCGCGAATGTCCCCCGGGCTTCGCCCTCCTCCTTTATTTCGCTGCGGGGAGCACCCGACGCCCTGTGCACCTGGGCACGCTCTGAGTGATCGCACGATCAACCACTGCTCTGAAAAACGCTCACGTCGATGGGGTGCCTTGCGCAGCGAAATAAAGGAGGAGGCCGCAGGCCGGGGGACATTCGCGGAGCAAGGTACCCCGTCGGCGTGAGCGCCGCCCTGAACACCAGTGCCGTATTCGGTCAGTACTGCTGCTTGGGCGCCGAGGCCTTCCAACTGCGGCTGGTGCGCCCGGCGCTGTCGACGCTCTCCAGGTGCACATCGAAGCCCCAGAGCCGCGCAACATGCTTCAGCACTTCTTCCGCGCCGTCATGCAACGGCAGGTTGTTGCGCTGCGTGTGACGCAGCGTGAGCGAACGGTCGCCGCGCGTCGCCACATTCCACACCTGAATGTCCGGCTCGCGACTGCTGATGTCGTACTGACGCGAAAGCGATTCGCGCAGCGCCTGGTACCCGCTGTCGTCATGAATGGCCGACACCTGCAGCTCCGACTCGCTCTGAAAGTCGCGGATCGAGAACAACCGAAAGTCGCGCATCGTCTTCGGGCTGAGAAACTGGCCGATGAAGCTCTCGTCCTTGAAGTTGCGCATGGCGTAGTCCAGCGTGGTCAGCCAGTCGGTGCCCGCGAAGTCCGGGAACCAGCGGCGGTCTTCCTCGGTGGGCTTCTCGCAGATGCGGCGCAACTCGGTGAACATCGCAAAACCCAACGCATACGGGTTGATGCCGCTGTAGGCACGGTGCCCCACGGGCGGCTGGTAGATCACGCCGGTGTGCGAGCTGAGCCACTCCATCATGAAACCGTCGGCCAACTGGCCGCGGTCGTACATCGTGTTGAGCAACGTGTAGTGCCAGAAAGTGGCCCAGCCTTCGTTCATCACCTGCGTCTGGCGCTGCGGATAGAAGTACTGCGCAATCTTGCGCACGATGCGCACCACCTCGCGCTGCCACGGCTCGAGCAGCGCGGCGTTCTTCTCGATGAAGTACAGCAGGTTCTCCTGCGGCTCCGACGGAAAACGGCGCGCGGCGTCCGACTCGGCCGCCTGGTCGGCGCGCTTGGGCAGCGTGCGCCACAGGTCGTTCACCTGCTGCTGCATGTGGCGCTCGCGCTCGGCACGCTGCGCGCTTTCTTGCGCCAGCGAGCGCTTCTGCGGGCGGCGGTAACGGTCCACGCCGTAGTTCATCAGCGCGTGGCAGGAGTCGAGCAGTTCTTCCACCGCGTCCAGCCCGTGGCGCTGCTCGCACTCGGCGATGTAGTGCCGCGCGTAGACCAGGTAGTCGATGATCGACGACGCATCCGTCCACATGCGGAACAGGTAGTTGCCCTTGAAGAAACTGTTGTGCCCGTAGGCCGCGTGCGCAATCACCAGGGCCTGCATGGCCATGGTGTTTTCTTCCATCAGGTAGGCAATGCACGGATCGGAATTGATGACGATCTCGTAGGCCAGCCCCATGTGGCCGCGCTTGTAGTTCTTCTCGGTGGCGATGAACTGCTTGCCGTACGACCAGTGCCTGTAGATCATGGGCATGCCCACGCTGGCGTAGGCGTCCATCATCTGCTCGGCGGTGATCACCTCGAGCTGGTTGGGGTACACGTCCAGGCCGTAGCTTTTGGCGGTCTTGGCTATCTCGGTGTGGTACGTCTCGATGAGATCGAAGGTCCAGTCCGACGGGCTGGGCAGCCGCTCCAACCGGGGCAGGCTGCTGGCGAGCGGTGGCGCGGAGATGACTGTGCTCATAAGAGTACCTTTGTGCTGCGCACTGCGGTGCGAGCTTGCTTGGGGCGGCCCGGCGCGGCGCTCATGACGTGACCCCTTCCTTCTTGAACAGGTCGCGAAAAACCGGATAGATGTCTTGCGCGTCGGACACCTTGCGCATCGCAAAGTTGGGCTGCACGCCTTCGAGCTGCGCGTACTCCTGCCACAGGTTCTGCTCGGTCTCGGCCACCTGCACATACGCGTAGTAGCGCACCACCGGCAGGATGTCGTTGACCAGCAGCTCGCGGCAGCGACCGCTGTCCTGGTGCCAGTTGTCGCCGTCGCTGGCCTGCGCGCCGTACACGTTCCACTCGCCGCTGGGGTAGCGCGCCTTGATGATCTCGTCCATCAGCACCAGCGCGCTCGACACCACGGTGCCGCCGGTCTCGGTGGCATGGAAGAACTCTTCCTCCGTCACCTCCTGGGCCTGCGTGTGGTGGCGCAAAAACACGAGGTCGATGGTCTCGTAATGCCTCGTGAGAAACATGTACAGCAGCATGAAGAAGCGCTTGGCCATGTCCTTGCGCGCCTCGTCCATGGAGCCCGACACGTCCATCAGGCAGAACATCACGCACTTGGCGCTGGGCACCGGTGTCTTCACGCGGTTGCGGTAGCGCAGGTCGATCGGGTCGATGTAGGGCACGTGCCGCATGGTGCGGCGCAGCTCGGCAATGCGCTCTTCGGTCTCGCGAATTTCGGTCTGGATGAAGGCCTGCGCAGCCTGCGGATGCTGCTTCAGGTGCACCAGGTGCGCCTCCAGCCGCTTGAGCTCCTTGCGTGGCTCGCCGCCCAGCGCAATGCGCCGGGCCAGCGCGCCGCGCATCGAGCGCACCACGTGCAGGTTGTTGGGCGAGCCGTCGCTGGTGAAGCCGGCGCGGTGGCTCTTCCACTCGGGCACGTCGGCAATCTGCGTGCGAATGAGGTGCGGCAGCGCCAGGTCGTCGAAGAACACGCGCATGAACTCTTCGCGGGTCAGGCGAAAGACGAAGTCGTCTTCGCCTTCACCGCTGTCGCCCGCCTCGCCGCTGCCGGAGCCGCCGCCGCTCCCGCCTTCGGGGCGCTTGATGCGGTCGCCCTTCAGGTACTCCTGGTTGCCGGGGTGCACGTACTCGCGGTCGCCGCCACGGGCGTGGCCGAACACGGGTTCGGACACGTCGTGGCGCGGCAGCGTCACGTCTTCGCCTTGCTCCAGTTCGCGGATGTTGCGCCCGCTCACCGCGCGCCGCACCGCCTCCTGGATCTGCCCCTTGTAGCGCCGGAGAAAGCGCTCGCGGTTGCCAATGGACTTGTTCTTGCCCGAAAGCCGGCGGTCAATGATCTGCTGCAGGATGGCCACGATGTCAAACCTCCATTCAAAGACGGATCACGACGCGTTCCTACGTGGAACACCGAGGAACCGGCTTTGCCGGGCCTCTGGTGTTGCCCCCGGTAGGGGGTTGGCGAAGCGACACGAAGTGCGCGCAGCCTGGGGGCGAGCCATGGCTACGAACTCTTGCGCACCCGCAGGTACCACTCGCAGAGCAGGCGAACCTGCTTGGCGGTGTAGCCCTTCTCCACCATGCGGGTCACGAAGTCCTCGTGCTTCTTCTGCTCGTCGGCGCTGCTCTTGGTGTTGAAGCTGATCACCGGCAGCAGCTCTTCGGTGTTGGAGAACATCTTCTTCTCGATCACCGAGCGCAGCTTCTCGTAGCTGGTCCAGGCCGGGTTGCGCCCGCTGTTGCCGGCACGCGCACGCAGCACGAAGTTGACGATCTCGTTGCGAAAGTCCTTCGGGTTGCCGATGCCCGCGGGCCGCTCGATTTTTTCGAGCTCGCCGTTCAGCGAGGCCCGGTCGAACACCTCGCCGGTATCGACGTCGCGGAACTCCTGGTCCTGGATCCAGTAGTCGGCGTAGGTCACGTAGCGGTCGAAGATGTTCTGGCCGTACTCGCTGTAGCTCTCCAGGTAGGCGGTCTGGATTTCCTTGCCGATGAACTCGGCATAGCGCGGCGCCAGCAGCTCCTTGATGTAGCTGATGTACTTCTGCTCGACCTCTGGGGCGAACTGCTCGCGTTCGATCTGCTGTTCGAGCACGTACATCAGGTGCACCGGGTTGGCGGCTACTTCGGAGCTGTCGAAGTTGAAGACCTTGGAGATGATCTTGAACGCGAAGCGCGTGGAGACGCCGCTCATGCCCTCGTCCACACCCGCATAGTCGCGGTACTCCTGGATCGACTTGGCCTTGGGGTCGGTGTCTTTCAGGCTCTCGCCGTCGTACACCTGCATCTTGCTGAAGGTGCTGGAGTTTTCCGGCTCCTTCAGCCGCGTGAGCACCGACAGCTGCGCCATCATGCGCAAGGTGCCGGGCGCGCAGGGCGCCTGGGCCAGCGAGGAGTTGCGCACCAGCTTTTCGTAGATCTTGATTTCTTCCGAGGCGCGCAGGCAGTAGGGCACCTTGACGATGTAGATCCGGTCGAGAAAGGCCTCGTTGTTCTTGTTGTTGCGAAAGGCCTTCCACTCGCTCTCGTTGCTGTGGGCCAGCACGATGCCGTCGAACGGTATGGCGCCGAAGCCCTCGGTGCCCTTGAAGTTGCTTTCCTGCGTGGCGGTCAGCAGGGGGTGCAGCACCTTGATGGGCGCCTTGAACATTTCCACGAACTCCAGCAGCCCCTGGTTGGCCAGGCACAGGCCGCCGGAGTAGGCGTAGGCGTCGGGGTCGTCCTGGGCATAGGTTTCCAGCTTGCGGATGTCGACCTTGCCGACCAGGGAGGAAATGTCCTGGTTGTTCTCGTCGCCGGGCTCGGTCTTGGCCACCGCGATCTGCCGCAGCACCGACGGAAAGCGCTTGACCACCTTGAACTGGCGGATGTCGCCGCCGTACTCTTCGAGCCGCTTGACGGCCCAGGGCGAGAGAATTCGGTTCAGATAGCGCCGCGGGATGCCATATTCCTTTTCAAGAATTTCACCGTCTTCGGTGCTGTCGAACAGGCCCAGCGGAGATTCATTGACCGGCGAACCCTGGATGGCGTAGAACGGCACGTGCTCCATGAGCTGCTTCAGCCGCTCGGCAATCGAACTCTTGCCGCCGCCCACCGGGCCCAGCAGGTAAAGGATTTGCTTCTTTTCTTCCAGCCCCTGCGCGGCATGGCGGAAATAGGACACCACCTGTTCTATGGCGTCTTCCATGCCATAGAACTCCTTGAACGCCGGGTAGATCTTGATGACCTTGTTGGCGAAGATGCGCGAAAGGCGCGGGTCGTTTCGGGTATCCACCAGTTCGGGCTCGCCAATGGCCTTGAGCATGCGCTCGGAGGCGGTGGCATACGCCGTGCGGTCGCGCTTGCAGGTGTCGAGGTATTCCTGCAGCGAGATGACTTCCTCGCGAGTGCGCTCGTAGCGGGCGGCAAAGTTGCTGATCACATCCATGGTCACGCCTCCATCAAGTCAGTGGGCTTTTGGCCCGAAAGCCTGCAGCTGAGGCGATGCGCAACTTTCAAAGGTGTGCCTGCCCATGGCTGCATGCCGCGGAAAACTCCCTTACAACAATCGACTAACAATCAGCATAAAGCAAAGATTGAACCTGGCAAATCATTTGTTAAATCAGAACCCTGCCGGCAAGTAAAGTTCCTCGAAAAATGCGGAACTGATTTTCAAATTCGGCTAAATTCAAACGCTCGCTTTCGTAATTCTCCCCGGGTGAAACGCCTATGACGAATGGCCATCGTCCATTTTTATGTTTTTTCCGGAAAAGCACCGCCTATTGAGCCTGGGGGCTCAATAAAACAGGCGCCTTCTTGAATAACGCGCGATCTGCCGTTTGGTTTATTGCTCAGCAGAAAAAAATATAAAAGCAATCCTCGCGCCACTTCGGCGGGAGCGGCTCGTGGCTTGTACGCGCGGGACATCCGCTCGGATGCGAACGGCTGTGTGCCGCGACGGTGCGGCAACCACCGCCACGGTGCGCCCGGGGTGATTCAGGCGCCGGAATGCACCGCGATGAAGTTGCGGACGTGAAAAAGGGCCGCGGTGCGGCCCTTGGTGAAGGGGGGGGTGGCGACCGGAGACGAAGTCCCCGGTGTTACATCTCACGAGAGAAAAAGATGTATCCGCCGTGGGCAGGCACCGGGGGCGCTCTGGAACAAGACCTTCGCCTTGCCGTTGCACACCTTTGGTGCCGGCGGGCTGAAGAGCCCCGTCTTGCACCCCATCAGCTGAAGAATTCCTTCGCCTTGTCGAACCAGCCCTTGTCGGTGGGGCTGTGCTTTTCGCCACCCTTCTTGAGCGACTCGTCCAGCTCCTTGAGCACCTTGCGCTGGTGCTCGGTGAGCTTCACCGGGGTTTCGACGCGCACGTGGCAGTACAGGTCGCCCGGGTAGCTGGAGTTCACGCCCTTGATGCCCTTGCCGCGCAGGCGGAACTGCTTGCCGCTTTGCGTGCCTTCGGGAATGTCGATGGCCGCCGCGCCCTTCAGCGTGGGCACGTTGATCTCGCCGCCCAGCGCCGCCGTGGTCATGCTCACCGGCACCACGCAGTGCAGGTTGTCGCCGTCGCGCTCGAAGATCTCGTGCTTCTTCAGCCGGATCTCGATGTACAGGTCGCCCGGCGGGCCGCCGTTGACGCCCGGCTCGCCGCTGCCGGTGACGCGCATGCGCTGGCCGTCGTCGATGCCCGCGCGGATCTTCACTTCGAGCGTCTTGTTGCGCTTGATCTTGCCCTGGCCGTGGCATGCGACGCAGGGCTCGGGAATGATCTTGCCGCTGCCGTGGCAGGTCGGGCAGGTCTGCTGCACGCTGAAAAAGCCCTGGCGCATCTGCACCGCGCCCGCGCCGTGGCAGGTGGTGCAGGTGATGGGCTTGGTGCCGGGCTTGGCGCCCGAGCCGTGGCAGGTGTCGCACTCGTCCCAGGTGGGAATGCGGATCTCGGTGGTCTTGCCTTCCGCCGCTTCTTCGAGCGTGATCTCCATCGCGTAGCTCAGGTCGCTGCCGCGAAACACCTGGCGTCCGCTGCTGGTGCGCCCGCCGCGGCCTGCGCCGCCGCCGAACACGTCGCCGAAGATGTCGCCGAACGCTTCCGCAAAGCCGCCGAAGCCTTCCTGGCCGGGGCCGCCGCGCATGTTGGGATCGACGCCGGCGTGGCCGTACTGGTCGTAGGCCGCGCGCTTCTGTCCGTCGGACAGCATTTCGTAGGCTTCCTTCACCTCCTTGAACTTGGCCTCGGCGTCCTTGCTGGTGTCGCCGTGGTTGCGGTCAGGGTGGTGCTTCATCGCAAGCTTGCGATAAGCCTTCTTCAGTTCTTCGTCGCTCGCGTTCTTGGGGACGCCGAGGGTTTCGTAATAGTCGCGTTTGGTGGCCATGGCAGGTCGCTCAACAGGTCAGGGGAGGCAGCAGAAATTCGGGTAACTCGGAAGCGAGAAAGGCTGGAGCACCTTTTCAGGTGTTCCAGCCTTGCGCAAGGGGCTGAAGATCAGCCCTTCTTGACTTCCTTGACTTCGGCGTCGACCACGTTGTCGTCGGCCTGCGCGTGTGCAGCAGCTTGCGCGCCAGCCGGGCCGGTGGCGGCCGAAGCGCCTGCCGCGGCCTGGTCGGCCTGCGACTGGGCGTACATCTTCTCGCCCAGCTTCTGGCTGGCCGTCATCAGCGTGTTGGTCTTGTCCTCGATGGCGGACTTGTCTTCACCCTTGAGGGCTTCTTCCAGGTCCTTGATCGCAGTTTCGATCGCTTCCTTCTCCGCGGCTTCCAGGCTTGCACCGTGTTCGCCCAGCGACTTCTTCACGCTGTGCACCATGGCTTCGCCCTGGTTGCGGGCCTGCACGATCTCGAGCTTCTTCTTGTCGTCCGCGGCGTTGAGCTCGGCGTCCTTCACCATCTTCTGGATCTCGTCTTCGCTCAAGCCCGAGTTCGCCTTGATGGTGATCTTGTTTTCCTTGCCCGTGCCCTTGTCCTTGGCGCCCACGTGCAGGATGCCGTTGGCGTCGATGTCGAAGCTCACTTCGATCTGCGGCGTGCCGCGCGCTGCCGGCGGAATGCCTTCCAGGTTGAACTCGCCCAGCGCCTTGTTGCCCGAGGCAATTTCGCGCTCGCCCTGGAACACCTTGATGGTCACTGCGGGCTGGTTGTCT
>NNBV01000844.1_pt1 | contig 46515 bp, 40 predicted proteins | sample 1173771 | NCBI WGS metagenome assembly NNBV01 (sample SAMN07173938, study PRJNA388173) | plant metagenome | isolation source: symbiotic tissue sample KVS11 | place: Norway: Troms, Kvaloya island | reverse complement strand
GTGCCATGTCGATCACGCGGCTCGCGTTCTCGGTGGCGCACATCTTGGCCATGGCCGCGGCGGCCGACACGTCGCCCACCGCGGGTGCACCGCGTTGCTCCGCGTCGTCGCGCATCCATGCGGCGCGGTAGGTGAGCAATGCGGCGCTGTCGATCAGCGCGGCCATTTCGCCGAGCTTGGCTTGCGTGAGCTGGAAGTCCGCGAGCGTCTGGCCGAACATGCGGCGGTTCTTCGAATGCGAGATGGCTTCCGCCAGCGCGCGGCGGCCCATGCCGAGCGCGGCTGCCGCCACCGACGCACGGAAGATGTCGAGCGTGCGCATCGCCAGCTTGAAGCCGCCGTTGAGCTCGCCGAGTTGTGCGGTGCGCGGCACCACGCAGCCGCTGAAACGCAGCGTGGCCAGCGGGTGCGGCGCCATCACGTCGATGTGTTCCGACGTGTCCAGGCCCGGCGTCGTCGCGTCGACGATGAATGCCGTGATGCCGCGCGTGCCGCCCTTGGGATCGGTCTTTGCGAACACGCAATAGAAGTCGGCGATACCGCCGTTGCTGATCCAGGTTTTCTCGCCGTTGAGCACCCAGCCGTCGGCCGTGGCTTCGGCGCTCATGGCCATCGCGCCCACGTCGGAGCCGGCCTCGGGTTCGCTCAATGCGAAGGCGGCGATCTTGCCGCCCTTGGCCACGGCGGTGAGGTAGTTCGCGTGTTGCTCCGGCGTGCCCGCGAGCGTGATCGCGCCGCTGCCCAGGCCCTGCATCGCGAATGCGAAGTCGGCAAGCGGCGAATGGAACGCGAGCGTTTCGCGCAGCAGCACCAGCGCGCGCGAGTCGAGCCGCTCCAGCGCGCCGCCCGACGAGCCCGGCACGGCATAGCGCAGCCAGCCGCCATCGCCCAGGCGCTTCACCCAGTCGCGGCAAGCCGCACGGTCGTCGTGTTCGTCGATCTCCTGCGATGCGGTCCATGGCAGCAGGCCTTCGGCCAGTTCATGGTGCGCCGCATCGAAGAAGGGCAGCGCGAGGTGCGTCGTCGAAGGGGGCGCGGGGGCCTTGGTCATCATGGCTTTAGTCTCCGCCGAACACGGGCTTCTTCTTGGCGGCGAAGGCTTCGTAGGCACGCTTGAAGTCTTCGGTCTGCATGCAGATGGCTTGCGCCTGCGCTTCGGCTTCGATGGCCTGGTCGATGGTCATCGACCACTCCTGCGCGAGCATGGTCTTGGTCATGCCGTGCGCGAAGGTGGGGCCTTCGGCCAGGTCGCGCGCCACCTTGGTGGCGGCAGCGAGCAGCGCATCGCTGTCGTGCAGCGCGTTGAAGAAGCCCCAGGCATGGCCTTCCTGCGCGGTCATGGCGCGGCCGGTGAACAGCAGCTCCGACGCACGGCCCTGGCCGATCACGCGCGGCAACAGTGCGCACGCGCCCATGTCCGCACCGGCAAGGCCCACGCGGGTGAAGAGAAACGCGGTGCGCGTCAACGGCGAGCCGTAGCGCAGGTCGCAGGCCAGCGCGATCATGGCGCCGGCGCCGGCGCACACGCCGTCGATGGCGCCCACGATCGGCTGCGGGCATGCGCGAATGGCCTTCACCAGGTCGCCCGTCATGCGCGTGAACTCGAGCAGCTCGGGCATGCGCATGCCGGTGAGCGGGCCGATGATTTCGTGCACGTCGCCGCCGGAGCAGAAGTTGCCGCCCGCGCCGGTCACCACGATCACTTTCACGTCGGTGGCGTAGTTCAGCGCGCGGAACAGGTCGCGCAGCTCGGCGTACGAATCGAAGGTGAGAGGGTTCTTGCGCTCGGGCCGGTTCAGCGTGATGGTGCCGATGCCGTTGTCATAACTCCAGGCAAAGTGCTCCGCCTTGTAGGCTGCCTTGGCTTCGAATTGAGCGCGCATGGGGTTGCCCGCGCCGATGTAGTGCTTCATTCCGTCTCCACCATCGATTGGTTGTGTGAGTGTTGCTTGACCTTGCCGAGCAGCTTGTGCAGCTGCGCGATCTCCTTGGCGCTGAGGCCGGCGAAGGCCCCGACGATCCAGTCTTCATGCTGTTGCGCCATCTCGTTGAAGAGCTTGCGCCCGCGCGCCGTGAGCCGCACGCGCCAGGCGCGGCGGTCGCCCTCGACGTTGATGCGCTCCACCAGCCCTTCGGTCACCAGCTGGTCGGTGATGCCCGTGACGTTGCCGCCCGTCACCATCATGCGGCGCGACAGCTCGTTCATCTTGAGCCCCTCGGGCGAGCGCTCCAGTTGCGACATCAGGTCGAAGCGCGGCAGCGTGGTGGTGAACTGCGAGCGCAGTTCGTTGCGCACCTGCTTCTCGATGATCTGGGTGCAGGTCAGCAGCCGCAGCCAGAGCCGCAGGGCTTCGGGGTGTTCGCTGTGCGCGCGCGCTTCGAGGTCCATGTCAATGGGTCTCCTCGCTGTCGGTTGCGGCCGTTGCTGCAGCCGCCGCCATCTGTTGCTGCTTGGCGATCTCGCGGTACATCTGGTCGCGCCCGCTCAGGTACTGCTTGGGCCAGTCGACGTAGCGGCTCTGCAGCTTGGCGGCTTCATGCAGCGTCCAGGCCGGATCGGCCAGGTGCGGGCGTGCCACGGCGCACAGGTCGGCGCGGCCGGCCGCGATGATGCTGTTGGCCTGATCGGCGTCGGTGATGGCGCCCACGGCAATGGTCGCAATGCCGACCTCGTTGCGGATGCGGTCCGAGAAAGGCGTCTGGTACATGCGGCCGTACACCGGCTTGGCGGCGCGCGTGGTCTGGCCCGACGACACGTCGATGAAGTCGGCGCCGGCCTCCTTGAAGAGGCGCGCCACCCGCACCGCGTCGGCGTCGGTGTTGCCGCCGGGTGCCCAGTCGTGCGCGGAGATGCGCACGCTCATGGGCTTGTCTTCGGGCCACACGGCGCGCATGGCGCGGAACACTTCGAGCGGGTAGCGGCAACGCGCTTCGATGTCGCCGCCGTAGTCGTCGGTGCGCAGGTTGGTCAGCGGGCTGATGAAGGCCGACAGCAGGTAGCCGTGCGCGCAGTGCAGCTCGAGCCAGTCGAAGCCGGCCTCCAGCGTGCGGCGGGTTGCGTCGACGAACTGGTCGCGCAGCGTGTCCATCTGGGCGCGCGTGATGGCGGCGGGCAGCTGGTTCTGTTCACCGTACGGCACGGCGCTGGCGCCCAGCACCGGCCAGTTGCCGCTTTCCAGCGGCTCGTCGGTGCCTTCCCAGCCCACGCGGGTCGAGCCCTTGGGGCCGCTGTGGCCGAGCTGCATGGCGATCTTGGCGCTCGATTGCGTGTGCACGAAATCGACGATGCGCTTGAACGCGGCCTGCTGCGTGTCGTTGTACAGGCCCGTGCAGGCCGGCGTGATGCGGCCTTCGGGCGTCGGGCTGGTCATTTCGACGAACACCATGGCGGCGCCGCCGAGCGCGCGTGCGCCCAGGTGCACCAGCAGAAAGTCTTGCGGCACGCCGTCGACCGCGCTGTAGGTGGCCATCGGCGACACCAGGATGCGGTTCTTCAGCGTGAGCCCGCGCACCTTGTAGGGCATGAGCATCGGCGGCATGGCCTTGCCGCCCGCGAGCCACTGCTCGTAGCCGCCCAGCCATTGCGTGTCGCGCACGCGCAGATTCTCGTGGCTGATGCGCTGCGAGCGCGTGAGCAGCGAATAGGCGAACTGCTCGATCTGCATGCCGGTGTAGCGCGGCACGTTCTCGAACCATTCGGTGGAGTTGCGCGCGGCGTTCTGGATCTTCAGCACCTCCACGCTGCGGCGGGCTTCGTAGCCTTCGAGCACATGGTCAACGGTGCCGCCTTGTGCGAATTCATTGGCCAGGTCGATGGCGTCTTCCAGCGCGAGCTTGGTGCCCGAGCCGATGGAGAAGTGCGCCGTGTGCGCGGCGTCGCCCATCAGCACCACGGGCACCGAGCGGCCTTCGACGTCGATGCGGTGCGTCCAGCGCTCGCACACCACGCGCGGAAAACGGATCCAGTTGGCCGAGCCGCGCAGGTGCGTGGCATTGCTGATGAGCGAATGGCCGCCCAGGTATTTGGCGAACAGCTTCTCGCAGAACGCAACGGCCTCGGGCTGCTCCATCTGGTCGAGGCCATGGGCCTTCCACACGGCCTCGGGCGTCTCCACGATGAAGGTGGAGGTCTTGTCGTCGAACTGGTAGGCATGCGCCTGGAACCAGCCGTGCTCGGTCTGTTCGAAGGCGAAGGTGAAGGCGTCGAAGGTCTGGTGCGTGCCCAGCCACACGAAGCGGCATTCGCGCAGGTCGACGTCGGGCTTGAACACCTCGGCGTAGCGCTGGCGGATGCGGCTGTTCAGGCCGTCGCTGGCAATGACCAGGTCGGCGTTGTACCTGGCGGCCATGGCCTGGTCGTCGGCGGCGTCGGTCTCGAAGACCAGCTCCACGCCCAGCGCCATGCAACGCTCCTGCAGGATGTTCAGCAGCCGCTTGCGGCCGATGCCGCAAAAGCCGTGGCCGCCCGAGCGCACCTGGCCGCCCTTGAAGAACACCTGGATGTCGTCCCAGTGGTGAAACTCGTCGCCGATGAGCGCGGCGGTGGGGCCATCGGCCGCGCGCAGGTTGCCCAGCGTCTGGTCGCTCAGCACCACGCCCCAGCCGAAGGTGTCGAACGGCCGGTTGCGCTCGACCACGGTGATCTGCAGCGCGGGGTTGCGTGCCTTCATCAACAGCGCGAAGTACAGGCCGGCAGGCCCGCCGCCGATGCACAGGATGCGTTGAAGGTCCGAAGCGGGAGCGGGTGTGACCGGGCTGAGGCTGTTCATGGTTGAATAGTTTAGACATAAACAATTTGCTGTCAATGAGGATTCGCAACCCCGCCGGAGCCCCGCCAGGAGCGCCTTGCGTGCCCGCCGGCCCGGGCGCCTCATGCACGAACTGTGAAAAATCAATACCATCGGCCTCATGCAAAGCTTGATACTGAAGATCGAGTCGCAGCTGGCCTCGCTGCCTGTTCCCATCGCCCTGGAACTGCCCGACGGCCGGCGCGTTGCCCAGGCCGGCGCCCGCGTCACGCTGGCGTTCAAGGAATGGAAGGTGCTTGCCAAGCTGGCTGCCCGCCAGGTGGGGGCGATCGGCGAGGCCTATGTGGAGGGCAAGGTGCAGATCGAGGGCGCCATGCGCGACCTGATCGACGCCACCGTGGGCATGCTGCCCGGCAACCCGGCCCAGACCGACACCAGCTGGTGGAGCCGCCTGCAGCACCGCGCCAAGTCGCGCGGCTCGCATTCGCTGCGCAAGGACGCCGCGCAGATCGAATTTCATTACGACGTTTCCGACGACTTCTACGCGCTGTGGCTCGACCCGCGCCGCGTGTATTCCTGCGCCTACTTCCGCACGCCAGAACTCACGCTGGCGCAGGCGCAGGAGGCCAAGCTCGACCACATCTGCCGCAAGCTCATGCTGCAACCGGGCGAGCGCTACCTGGACATCGGCTCCGGCTGGGGCGCGCTGCTGCTGTGGGCGGCCGAGCACTATGGCGTGGACGCCACCGGCATCACGCTGTCGAAGAACCAGCATGCGCACGTGCAGCGCCTGATCGAAGAGAAGGGCCTGCAGGGGCGGGTGCGCGTGGAGCTGCGCGACTACCGCGAGCTGCCCGACACCCAACCTTTCGACAAGATTTCATCGGTGGGCATGTTCGAACACGTGGGCGCGGCCAACATGCCGACCTACTTTCGCAAGGTGCACGCGCTGCTCAAGCCCGGCGGCCTGGTGCTCAACCACGGCATCACCTCGGGCGAGCTCAACTACCGGCAACTGGGCGCCGGCATGGGCGACTTCATCGAGAAGTACATCTTTCCGGGTGGCGAGCTGCTGCACGTGACGCATGTGCTGCGCGAAACCGCCGCGGCCGGGCTGGAGATGGTCGACACCGAAAGCCTGCGCCCGCACTACGCGCGCACGCTGTGGGCCTGGTCGGACGCGCTGGAGGCCCAGTTGGACGCCGCGCTCGAAGTGCTGCGGCGCAGCGGCGGCCACGCGGGTGAAAACGCCGAGCGCGTGTTGCGCGCCTACCGGCTCTACCTGGCGGGTTCGGCCATGAGTTTCGAGCAGGGCTGGATCTCCCTGCATCAGATGTTGTCGACAAAGCCTGACGGCAATGTAGGGCGCGCGGGCGTCTTGCGCGGTGCGCAATCGGTGTACCCTTTTGCCCGTGATTACATCTACAACAAGTGAGTGAGAAACACCATGCTCTATCGTTTCCAGTCCCGCGCTTCCGCTGATTTCGTCATGCTCGAAGTGCATGCGCGCCAACTGCTCGACATCGTCGGCAAGTCGGCCGCGCCGCAAGGCATCATCACGGTCGAGCAGATTCCAGGCGCCATTTCCGCGCTCGAGGCCGCATTGGGCCGCGAAGGCAGCAACGCCCACAACCATGACGACTACGCCGTCGAAGGCCATGCCAACGACGCCGAGAAGCAGCATGTGGGACTGCATCAGCGTGCAGCCCCCCTGCTTCACATGCTCAAGGACTCGCTGGCCGACAGCAAGGACGTGACCTGGAAGACCTGAGCCTGCTCAGTCGACCTTTGCGCCGGAGTCCTTGACCACCTTCGCCCACTTCACGTGCTCGCTCGCAATGAGCTTGGTGAAGTCGGCGGGTGAATTGCCGCTGGGCAGCGCGCCCTGCGCCAACATCTTTTCCTTGATGGCCGGCGTGCTCAGCGACTTGGCCACTTCCTGCTGAATGCGGTTCACGATTTCGGGCGAGGTGCCGGCCGGCGCCAGCAGCCCGAACCACGAGCTCGCCTCGAAGCCCTTGAGCGAGGGGCCGCCCACCTCGGCCACCGTCGGAATGTCGGGCAGCGCGGGTGAGCGCTGCGCGCTGGTCACGGCCAGCGCGGTCAGCTTGCCGGCCTTTATCTGCGCCATCGACGAGGGCAGGTTGTCGAACATCACGTCGGCGTTGCCGCCCACCATGTCCAGCAGCGCCGGGCCCGAGCCCTTGTACGGAATGTGCGCCATGAACGTGCCCGTCATGCTCTTGAACAGCTCGCCCGCCAGGTGAATGGAGGTGCCGCTGCCGCTGGACGCCATGTTCAGCTTGCCGGGGTTGGCCTTGGCGTACTTGATGAAGTCCTGCACGTTGTGGATGTTCATCGTCTTCGCTTTTTCCGCGTTCATTTCCATCACGTTGGGCACGGCGGCCACCAGCGTGATCGGCGCGAAGTCCTTGATCGGGTCGAAGGGCAGCTTGGGGTACAGCGCGCGGTTGATGCCGTGCGTGCCCACCGTGCCCATCAGCAGCGTGTAGCCGTCGTTCGACGCGCGCGCCACCAGCTCGGCGCCCACGTTGCCGCCGGCGCCCGCGCGGTTGTCCACGATGAATTGCTGGCCGAAGGCCTTGGAGAGTTCGGGCGCAATGGCGCGCGCCAGGATGTCGGTGGTGCCGCCAGCCGCGAACGGCACGACGATGCGCACCGGCTTGGTCGGCCAGGTGCTCTGTGCCCAAGAAGGGGCGGCCATCACGGTGAGGGCGGTAGCGACGGAAGCGGCCAGCGCGGTGCGGCGATTCAATATGAAAGGTGAAGAAATGTTCATGCGCGCGTTTGTACAGGGGCGCGGCGCCAGCGTCGCGGGTGAAAACCCCGTGAGACGGTGGGTTGGCTCGTCGGCCTGTCAGCCCCTCGGCCCGTCGGTTCCTCAGCCCACCTGCATGCGCTGCGCAAAACGCTCCGCGCGAAAACGCTCCAGCACAAAGTCGACGAACACCCGCGTCTTGGGCGGCAGCAGCTTCTTGCTCGGGTAGTACAGCCACACCGCGCCCGCGTCCTGGAACCACTCGGGCAGCAGCCGCACCAGGTCGCCGCTGCGCAAGCTTCGCTCCACGAAGGGCATCGGCAGCATGGCCACGCCCAGCCCCATCAGCGCGGCCTGCGCAATGGCCTCGGGGTCGTTGAAGATGGCGCGCGGGCGAGGCAGGTCGACGGTGGCCTCCTCGCCGCGCGCATGGCGCAGCGTCCAGCTGCGCACCCGGCCCGTGGGCGAGGAGCGCCGCGGCAGCGTGTCGAGCGCGGCCAGCTCCGACGGGTGCCGCGGGCGCTTGCGGCCCTGCATGTACCCGGGCGAAGCCACCGCCACCACATGAATGCGCGCCAGCTCGCGCGCCACCAGCCCAGACGGCAGCGCGATGCCCCCGCCGATGGCCGCGTCGAAGCCCTCGCCCACCAGGTCGACCTGCTGGTTGTCGAAGTGCCAGTCCGGCAGGATGCCCGGGTAGCGCGCCAGAAAGTCGCCCATCAGCGGCAGCACATGCGTGCGGCCGAAGGCCTGGCCCATGCTCACCTTCAGCGTGCCGGCCGGCTGGCCGTCATCGGTGTCGATGCCGGCCACCGCCTCCTGCAGCGTGGCCAGCGCGCCGCCGATCTGCGCCAGAAAGCGCTCGCCGCCCTCGGTCAGCGTCAGGCTGCGGGTGCTGCGCTGGAACAGCCGCACGCCCAGGCGTGCCTCCAGCCGCGCCACGTTCTTGCTGACCGCCGCCGGCGTCAGGCCCAGGCGCCGGGCTGCGGCCGAGAAGCTGCCGCCCTCGGCGCTCTGCACAAAGGATTCAAGGTGATTGAGCGGTTCCATGCGCCATATTTTCAATCATTGGTTGAAATTGATTGGCCAAATTACCGGCTACCGGTAATGCAATCAAACGCCCAGACTCGAGCCCATCCAACCCCTGACCCAAAGGAAAAATCATGGCCTCGAACACCATTTCTTCTTCTGCTTCTTCTGCTTCTTCTGCTTCTTTCACCCCCGTGCTGACCGGCAAGGTCGCCTTCGTCACCGGCGGTTCGCGCGGCATCGGCGCGGCCATCGTGCGCCGCCTGGTGCGCGACGGCGCCGCCGTGGCCTTCAGCTACAGCAACTCGCAACCGGCTGCCGACGAACTGGTGCGCGCCATCGAAGCCGAAGGCGGCCGCGCGCTGGCCTTGAAGATCGACAGCGCCGACGCCGACGCGCTCAAGGCCGGCATCGACCGGGCCGCCAGCCACTTCGGCGGGCGCATCGACATCCTGGTCAACAGCGCCGGCGTGCTGCACCTGGGCCCGGTCGACCAGTTCAGCCTGGCCGACTTCGACCGCACGCTTGCCGTGAACGTGCGCGCCGTGTTCGTCGCCATCCAGGCCGCGCTGGCGCACATGGGCACGGGCGGGCGCATCGTGAACATCGGCAGCACCAATGCCGAACGCATGCCGTTCGCGGGCGGCAGCGTCTACGCCATGAGCAAGTCGGCGCTGACCGGGCTGGTGCAGGGCCTGGCGCGCGACCTCGGCCCGCGCGGCATCACGGTCAACAACGTGCAGCCCGGCCCGGTCGACACCGACATGAACCCCGCCAGCGGCCCGATGGCCGCCACCATGCACAGCTTCATGGCCATCGAGCGCCACGGCCATGCCGACGAAATTGCCGGCATGGTGGCTTACCTGGCGAGCCCGGAAGCCGCGTTCGTCACGGGTGCCGGCTTGAACATCGACGGCGGCTTCGCGGCTTGACGCTAGGTGGCGCGATGGGCTCAGTCGGCGCGCTGCACCGCGTCGATCAGCTTGTCCAGCGTCGCGCCCAGCAGCGCCAGTTCGCTGGCATCGACACCGGCGAACAGCGCGGCCTCCCGCTCGCGGCCCAGGGCGCTCACCGTTTCGTGCAGCGCCTTGCCGGCCGCCGTGAGGTAGAGCCGGCTGCGGCGTTGGTCGGTCGGGTCTTCATGGCGGCGCACGCGCTGGTGGCGCTTCAGCCCGGCCAGCGCGCGGCTCACCGCCATCTTGTCGAGACCGGTCTGCTCCGCGATCTGCGTGGCATGCAGCCCGGGCTGCGCGCCCAGCACCGCCATGGCGCGCCATTCGTTCAGCGTGAGCTGGTGCTCGCGGCCCACGCGCTCGTGAAACGGCCGCGCCGTGAGGTTGACCACCCGCACCAGCTTGAAGAAGAGCGGGTCCATGCCGGGCGCTCCATCGGCCGCTTCAGCCGGCCAGCTTCTTCGCGGCCGCGACGATGGCGTCCACCCCCACGCGCGACTGCGCCTCCAGCACCGGCGCATAGCCCACCGGAATGCGCGGCGCACCCAGCCGCGCCACGCGGCAGCCCGTGGCCTCCGCCGCGCTGGCCGCAATCTCCGCGCCAAAGCCCGCGGCCTGCACCGCCTCGTGCACCACCAGCAGCCGCCCGGTGCACGCGCACGACGACAGCACCGTGTCGCGGTCCCAGGGCCACAGCGTGCGCAGGTCGATCAGGTCGACCGCAATGCCCTCGGCCGCCAGCGCGTCGCAGGCCACGGTGCAGGCCTGCATCTGCTTGCTCCAGCTCACCAGCGTGAGCGCGTTGCCCTCGCGCACGCGCGCCGCCTTGCCCAGCGGCACGGCAATGCCTTCGTCGACCGCGCCGCGCACGCCCCACAGCGCCTTGTGCTCGATGTAGACCACCGGGTCGCCGCACTGCAGCGCAGCGCGCAGCAGGCCGTGGTTGTCCTGCGGGGTCGACGGGCACACCACCACCACGCCCGGCAGGTGCGCAAACCACGCTTCCAGCGACTGCGAATGCTGCGCCGCCGAGGCGTCCCAGATGCCGCCCGGCATGCGCGCCACCAGCGGCACGCGGCCCTGGCCGCCGAACATGAAGCGGTTCTTGGCGGCCTGGTTCACCAGCTCGTCCATGCCGCAGAGCGCGAAGTCGACCACGCGCATCTCCACCACCGGGCGCAGCCCCGCCAACGCCATGCCCACGCCGGCGCCCATGATCGCGGCCTCGCTGATGGGCGTGTCGATCACGCGCTCGGGCCCGAAGTGCTGCTGCAGCCCCTTGTACTGGCCGAAGATGCCGCCGCGGCCCACGTCTTCGCCGAGTACCACCACGCGCGGGTCGGCCGTCATCTCGCGTTGCAGGGCGAGCACGGCGGCCTCGGCATAGCTCAGGTCTTGGGTCAGTGCCATTGGCCGGCTCCGGTGGTCTGCACGTCGGTGAAGGCGGCGCTGGCGTCGGGCCAGGGCGCCGCGTCGGCAATGGCCAGCGCGGTGTCGACCTCGTCGCGCGCCGCGTTCTCCAGCGCGTCGAGCGCCGCGGCCGCGACGCCCATCGACAGCAGCTGCCCGCGCGCCCGCGCGATGGGGTCGGTCTGCAGCGCGGCGGCCAGTTCGGCCGGGTCGCGGTAGGCCGCCAGGTCGACCGACACATGGCCCTTCACGCGGTACGTGAGCGCATGCAGCAGTCGCGGGCCGCTGCCCGCGCGCACCTCGGACACCAGCGTGGCGGCGGCCTGGTGCACCGCGAACACGTCGTTGCCGTCGACCTGCGTGGCCGCGATGTCGAGCGCCGCGGCGCGCGCCGAGGCGCCTTCGCCCGCCGTCATCGGGCCGCTGGCGGTGGTGGCGCTCCAGCGGTTGTCCTCGCAGACGAAGAGCACCGGCAACTGGTACACGCGCGCCCAGTTCAGTGCTTCCAGAAAGGGCCCGCGGTTGATGGCGCCGTCGCCGAAGAAGCAGACCGTGATGTCGTCACGTGCCTTGAGCAGCTTCTGCGCATGCGCCGCCCCCACCGCAATGGGCAGCCCCGCCGCCACCACGCCGTTGGCGCCCAGCATGCCGACCGAAAAATCGGCGATGTGCATCGAGCCGCCCTTGCCGCCGTTGAAGCCGGTGGCCTTGCCGAACAGCTCGCACATCATCCGCGCGAGGTCGGCGCCCTTGGCCAGCGTGTGGCCGTGGCCGCGGTGGGTGGACGTAAGGTAGTCGGTGGGGCGCAGGTGGGCGCACACGCCGGCCGGCACCGCCTCCTGCCCGGTGGACAGGTGCAGCGGCCCGCGCACCTTGGCCGCGCCGGCGGCCTGCTGGCCATAGGCGCTCACGCCGCCCTGGCTGGCCGTTTCGGCGGCGTTCTCGAAGGCGCGGATGCGCACCATGACGCGGTACAGCGCCTGGGCGGCAGCGCCGGATGTGAGGGGGTTCATCTTGTCTCCAACGCCCTTGGAACGGGCGCTTTGGCAAAAATCGTATCAAGCGAGAGGGAATCGACGTTACCGGGCTAACCCTTCAACGGGCGTACCGCGGCTTGCAGGGCATGTTTGGCGGTGCACGCGATCATTGATATGATCCATATACGTTTCATATACAAAATTTCATCATGGGCATCGTCAAGATTTCAGACCTCATGCACGAGAACCTGCGTGTCGCGGGCAACGCGCTGAGCCGTTCCATCAACGCGCAGGCCGAGCACTGGATGCGCATCGGCATGCTGGCCGAGCTGCATCCCGCGCTCGATCACCGCGAGATCTGCCAGCTGCTGATTCGCGCCGAACAGGCCGGCGGCTTCGACCTGGCGACGGTGTCGGCCCTGTCGGCCGCGCTGGCCGCACCGGTGGCGCCAGTGGCATCCGTGCCCCCGGTGCCGCCAGCGCAGCGGACGCCCCCGGCCCGCCCGGCCCGTGCGGCCGCAGCGCCCCGCAAGGCCGGAGCGGCCGCATGAAGACCGGCGTCACGCTCAAGTCGCCGGCTGAGATTGCCATGTCGCGCGCGGCCGGCCATTTGGCCGCCGAGGTGCTCGCCTTCATCGGCGAGCATGTGAAGCCGGGCGTGACCACGGAGGCGCTCGACGCCCTGTGCCACGACCACATCGTGAAGGTGCAGGGCGCCATTGCGGCCAACATCGGCTACCACGGCTTTCCCAAGACGGTCTGCACCTCGGTCAACCACGTGATCTGCCATGGCATTCCGTCGGCCGAGGAAACCCTGAAGGACGGCGACATCGTCAACATCGACGTGGCCGTCATCAAGGACGGCTGGTTCGGCGACTGCAGCCGCATGTACTTCGTGGGCGAGCCGAGCGAGCTGGCGCGCCGGCTGGTCGACACCACCTACGAAGCCATGCGCGCGGGCATTCTGCAGGTGCGCCCGGGCGCCACGCTGGGCGACGTGGGCTACGCAATTCAGAAGGTGGCGCACCGCGAGCATTTCAGCGTGGTGCGCGAGTACTGCGGCCACGGCATCGGGCAGATCTACCACGACGAGCCGCAGGTGCTGCACTACGGCCAGCCCGGCCAGGGCCTGCGGCTGGAGGCCGGCATGGTGTTCACCATCGAGCCCATGATCAATGCCGGCAAGCGCGACACCCGGGAGCTGGCCGACGGCTGGACCGTGGTCACGCGCGACCGCTCGCTGTCGGCGCAGTGGGAGCACATGGTGGCGGTCACGCCGGACGGCTTCGAGGTGCTCACCCCCTGGCCCGAAGGCACGGGCCGCTACCCGGCCATCGCCTGAGCAGGCGGGGAGCGCGGGGGGGCCTCAGTGCCCGCCTGCTGCCGGCAGCAGGCTGCGCGGCGTCACGCCGAACGCGTTCCTGAACGCCCGCGAGAAGTGCGACAGGTCGTTGAAGCCGCACTGCAGCGCCGCCTGCGACACCTGGTGCACCCGGCCTTCCTTCAGCACCTGAAAGCTGGCCTCCAGCCGGCGCTTCCACACGTGGTGCATGACCGTGGTGCCGTGCGTCGCGAACACCCGCGCCAGCGTGCGCGGCGACATGTGCAGCGCCGCCGCGATGCCGTCGCCGTCGAGTTCGCTGTCCTCCAGGTGGGCGTCGATGTACTGGTTGGCGCGCTGGTAGGCCGAGCCGTAGCGCGAGCCTTGCGCACCGCCGTCGGCGTGGCCGTCCTGCATTTCCATGGCCGCGCTCAGCGTGTCGAGGAAGGCGCCGGCCAGCCGCGCGCCGGCCGCACTGGGGGCGCTGCTCCCACCCCCAGGACAACCCATGGAAAAGTCGAAGGCCTCCTCCGCCATGCGCATCAGCAGCGTGGCCATCGAGCGGCCCTCCGCAATGCGCACCGTGGCCATGCCCTCGGCCCGCGCAAAGCGCGACAGCAACTGCTGGCGCGGCATGCGCACCAGCAGCATCGAGGCCGGCGCCAGGTGGTGCAGAAAGGGGCGCGCCGAGTCGTACAGCACGATGTCGCCCGGGCGCACCTGCACGTCGCGCCCGCCTTGCTGCAGCAGGGCCGAGCCCTCCTGCATCAGCACGGCCACAAAGTCTTCCTCGGGCGCCACGCGCACATGGTGGGGCGTGCGGTCGAAGGTGTGCGGCTGCGAGCTCATGCGGCACACCGTGAGGCTGCCCAGCGTGTGGCCCGTGAGCGACCCCTCGAAGTTGTCCGCATGGCTGAACTTGCCGGCCGCCGGAATCAGGCGCTTGCAGACCGACTCCGCCCAGTAGTCGAGCCTGCGGGCGCCGCTGACGTCCGTTGTGGAATAGCTGAATTGCATGGCTTCCTCTGGAGGGAACACGTGCTGCCCTGGCCGGGCGCCGGCTTTGCTGCGAACGCAGCAAAGCGCCGCTGCAAAAAATGTACCCAGACCCCTGGCCTCCCGGGCGTATGCGCCGGCGCATTCGATTGAAGCCGCGCGCCAGGGCCTTGTCGACGGGGAACCCCCCGGGGACGGCCAAGCGCGCCTGCATGTCGCCCGCGTCCGACGCCAGCGACAGCCAATCGTGCATACCCGTGCAGGACAACGCCGCGTCCCGTGTTTGGGGCCTCCCGCGGTCGCGTGCGTGTGGCATCGTCGCTCCCCTATTGCGCCAAACCGCTGGCGCAGACCGTTCAAGCAGCAGGAGCACACCATGATCAAAATTGGCATCGTCGACGACCACGCCGTCGTCCGCACAGGCCTCAAGGCGTTCTTCTCCACCTTCGTGGATTTCCGTGTCGTCGGCGAGGCCGCCACCGGCCGCGAAGCCATCGACCTGGTGCGCACCTGCGACATCGACGTGCTCGTCATGGATCTGTCGATGCCCGGCCAGAGCGGCATCGACGCGCTGGCCATGGTGCGCGCCAAGGCCCCCGACCTGGGCGTGCTCATTCTCAGCGGCTACCCCGAAGAGCACTACGCGGTGAACCTGATCCGCCAGGGCGCCTCGGGCTACCTCAACAAGGAATGCGAGCCCGAAGAAATTGCCAAGGCCATCCGCACCGTGGCACTGGGCCGTCGCTACATCTCGCCCTCGGTGGCCGAGCTGCTGGCCGGCCAGCTGGAGCGCAAGGACAACGCACCGCCGCACAAGCACCTGTCGGAGCGCGAGTTCCAGGTGTTCCTGAAGCTGGCCAAGGGCGAGTCGGTGGGCGCCATCGGCGAGGCGCTGTCGCTGTCGGTGAAGACCATCAGCACCTACCGCACGCGCCTCATGGAAAAGATGAACCTGTCCACCAACAGCGACCTGACGTACTACGCGATCAAGACGCAGCTGATCGACTGAGCACGCCTTGCGTTTCGGCGTGCGCCACCGCGGCACCTTCAAGACGGTTGCCTGGACCTTCGTCCTGACCCTGGCCGCCACGCTGCTGGTGCTGAACCTCAGCAGCGGAGAAAAAAAGCTCGACGAGCAAGTCAAGCGCGAATACGCGCTGCACGACGCCCAGTACCAGCGCGCGCTGGGCGTGATGCTGGGGCCGCCCATCACCGAGGGCAACCGCTTCGAGGCCCTGCAGAACGGCGACCAGATCTTTCCGCCCATGCTCGCGGCCATTCGCGGCGCCAGGCAGAGCATCACCTTCGAGACCTACATCTACTGGTCGGGCGACATCGGCCGCACCTTTGCCGACGCGCTGTCAGAGCGGGCCCGCGCGGGCGTGAAGGTGCATGTGCTGCTCGACTGGGTGGGCAGCGTGAAGGTCGACGCCGACTTCGTGCGCGAGATGGAAGCCGCCGGCGTGCAGATCCGCAAGTTCCACAAGCCGAGCTGGTACGACATCGCCCGCATGAACAACCGCACCCACCGCAAGCTGCTGGTGGTGGACGGGCGCACCGGCTTCACCGGCGGCGTGGGCATCGCGCCCGCCTGGACCGGCCACGCGCAGGACGCGGAGCACTGGCGCGACTCGCACTACAAGGTCGAAGGGCCGGTGGTGGCGCAGATGCAGGCGGTGTTCATGGACAACTGGGTGAAGGTGTCGGGCGACGTGCTGCACGGCGAGCGGTACTTTCCGCACATCGCGCCCATGCCCCCAGCAGGCGGCGGCGAGGGCCGCGCCCAGATGTTCAGCAGCTCGCCCTCGGGCGGCAGCGAGAGCATGCACCTGATGTACCTGCTGTCGATCGCGGCGGCCACCAAGACCATCGACCTGTCGAGCGCGTACTTCGTGCCCGACGACCTGACCGTGGGCGCGCTGGTGGCGGCCATGCAGCGCGGGGTGCGCCTGCGCATCATCACGCCGGGGCCGATCATCGATTCGCAGACCGTGCGCGGCGCCTCGCGCGCGGCCTGGGGCCCGTTGCTGGAGGCCGGTGCCGAGATCAGCGAATACCAGCCGACCATGTTCCATTGCAAGGTCTTCACGGTGGACGGCCTGCTGGTGTCGGTGGGCTCGACCAACTTCGACAACCGCTCGTTCCGCCTGAACGACGAGGCCAACCTGAACGTCTACGACGCGGCCTTCGCCGCCGCGCAGACGGAGCAGTTCGAGGCCGACCTGCGCCAGTCGAAGCGCCTGACCTTCGCGCAGTGGAAAGACCGCCCGTTGCACGAGAAGGCGCTGGAGCACCTGTCGTCGTTGCTGTCGTCGCAGCTCTGAGAAGGCGGTGCTGCACGGGCGGGTTTGTTGTTGGGCAAACTGCGGCCGTGAACACCCTTCAGCAGCTTTCCATTTCCGTCGCGCCCGAGCGCGGCGCGCCCGGCCTTTCCGTCTCCGCCATCGCGTTGTCGCCCCCAAAGTCCGAAGCCTGCCTGGTGCTCGCGCACGGCGCCGGCGCGGGCATGGCGCATCCGTTCATGCAGGCCGTGGCCGAGGGCCTCGCGCAGCGGCGCATCGCCACGTTGCGCTATCAGTTCCCTTACATGGAACAGGGCAGTAAGCGCACGGACGCACCCGCGCTGGCGCATGCCGCGGTGCGCGCGGCGGTGGCTTGCGCGGCGGCGCGGTTCGATGGCGTGCGGCTCTTTGCCGGCGGCAAGTCGTTCGGCGGGCGCATGAGCTCGCAGGCCCAGGCGCTCGCGCCGCTGCCGGGTGTGCAGGGCCTGGTGTTCCTCGGTTTTCCGCTGCACCCTTCTGGCTCGCCCGACGCCGCGGCCGCGCGCGCCGCGCACCTGCAGCACGTCGACGTGCCGATGCTCTTTGCGCACGGCCCGCGCGACACGCTGGCCGAGCCCGGCCCGTTCCGCGTCGCCACGCAGGCGCTCGGCGCGCGGGCCACGGTGCTGGAAATCGACGGCGCGGACCATGGCTTTCATGTGCTCAAGCGGTCCGGGCGCAGCGATGAAGAAGCGATGGACGAACTGCTCGACGGCATCGCCGTGTGGACGCAGGCCTGGCGCATCGGTTGAGCGCGGTGAGCGCCCGATCACCGGCGCCAGGCATTCAGCCAGGGTCGTCCTTCACCTACGCCCGCTCGCCCGATGGGCCGACGTCATGCGCACGCCAACCTTCCGACCATGGGTCTTCGGTCAGCCACAAAGCAACTCAGAGAGGCTGACGACCGCAACCCGTCCTGTCATGCAGACAGGCAATGAAAGGACTCCAGACATGGCTTACAACGAAGCAACCAACGACACCCTGAACACCGGCCCGGTGCTGGCCAACGACGACGTGGTGGACGTGCTGAACGACCTGCTCGAAAACACCCGCGACGGCGAATACGGTTTTCGCGCCTGCGCCGAAGAGGTGAAGAGCCCCGCGGCCAAGACGCTGTTCGCGAGCCGCGCCGTGCAATGCAAGACGGCCGAAGCCGAACTGATCGCGCTGGTCACCGCCTACGGCGGCAAGCCGGCCGACGGTGGCACCGCCAGCGGCGCGTTGCACCGCGGCTGGGTGCATGTGAAGGGCTCGCTGGGCGCCAACAGCGAACTGTCGATTCTCGAATCGTGCGAGCGCGGTGAAGACACGGCCGTGGCGCGCTACCGCAAGGCGCTCAAGCAGAACCTGCCGGCCGATGTGCGCGCCGTGATCGCGCAGCAGGCCGAAGGCGCGCAGCGCAACCACGACCAGATTCGTGACCTGCGCAACGCCGCTCGTGCACGCGAGTGATGAGCCTTGCCGAGCGCCCATCGGCGCTCGGTGAATTTCATCAGAAGGCCGGGACCTCCCGGCCTTTTTCACGTGCGCGTTCACCGGGGTAGCGCACCTGCTGCAGCGCCTCGAAGCCCTTCTGCGTGACCGCCAGCACCTGCACCACGCGCAGGCCCGGCATCTTCGCGGTGTCGGCGGCCGAGGGCACCAGCGCGAGCACCAGGCCCGCGTCGCGCAACTTCAGCACCGCATCGACGTCCTTCGATGCGGACATCACCAGGGGCAGCCGAGAAGCGGCAATCTGCTTGAGCATTTCATTCGACATGGTGACTTCCTTTGTGGGGTGTGGGTGGGGTTGCTCTTCGGGTTCGAGCGTTGGCCGGTGAGGAACATACCGATGCGCGCAAGCAGGTGGCGTAGGACCACGCCCAGCCGCGCGCAGGCAAAAACCGGCACCGCCCCAAACCGCTTCGGGAAACCCCGGGTGCCCAGGGCACCGCCTCGATGGGATAGTTAGTTCGCCCTTCAAACTAACTAATTTCTTACACCGTTGGTTGCTGCAGGGCGCACCAACACTGGAGAGACATCGATGCAACTGAAACACACCCTGGCCGCCATGGCCTTCGGTCTGACGGCGGTGGGCGCCATGGCGCAGACCGTGGTCGGCGTGAGCTGGTCCAACTTTCAGGAAGAGCGCTGGAAGACCGACGAGGCCGCCATCAAGGCCCAGCTGGAGAAGCTGGGCGCCAAGTACATCAGTGCCGACGCGGGCGGCTCGCCCGAGAAGCAGCTCGGCGACATCGAGGGCCTGATGGCCAAGGGCGCCAAGGCCCTCATCGTGCTGGCCATGGACAAGGACGCCATTCTTCCCGCCGTCACCAAGGCCACGCGCCAGAAGGTGCCCGTGGTGGCCTACGACCGGCTCATCGAGGCGCCCGGTGTTTTCTACATCACCTTCGACAACGTCGAGGTCGGCCGCATGGAAGCGCGCGAAGTGCTCAAGGTCAAGCCCAAGGGCAACTACGTGATCATCAAGGGCTCGCCCAGCGACCCCAACGCCGACTTTTTGCGCGCGGGGCAGCAGGAGGTGCTGGCCGACGCCATCAAGAAGGGCGACATCAAGATCGTCGGCGACGAATACACCGAAGGCTGGAAGCCCGAGGTCGCGCAGAAGAACATGGAGCAGATCCTCACCAAGAACGGCAACAAGGTCGACGCGGTGGTGGCGGCCAACGACGGCACGGCCGGCGGCGCGGTGGCGGCGCTCACGGCCAAGGGCCTGCGCGGCATTCCGGTGTCGGGCCAGGACGCCGACTTTGCGGCGCTCAACCGCATTGCACTGGGCACGCAGACCGCGACCATCTTCAAGGACTCGCGCGAGCTCGGCCGCGAGGCCGCCATGGCGGCCGTTGCCATGTCGCAGGGCAAGCCCGTCGACAAGGCCGCGACCTGGGCCAGCGGCCCCAAGAAGGTGTCGCTGCAATCGCGCCTGCTGACGCCCGTGCCCGTCACGCGCGACAACCTCGACGTGGTGGTCAAGGCCGGCTGGATCAAGAAAGACGAGCTCTGCAAGGGCGTGACGGGCGCCAGCGCGCCCGCGGCCTGCAAGTAAGCAACGCAACCGGCGCGTTCGGCCTGCACAGCACAGCGCGCCCCTTCCCGCAATGCAGCCACCGGCCGGCCCCGCAAAGGGCCTGCCGCTGGCCGGTTGCGCACCCGCATTCCTGAGGAATTGAAAAATGAGCGATCCAACACCGGGGTGGTGGCGCCGCACGGGCATCGACCTGCGGCTCATCTTGATGTGCCTGCTGCTGGTCGTCATGGCCGTGGTGTTCAGCGTGATGTCGGGCGGCGTGTTTCTCTCGCCCGAGAACCTCTACAACGTGGCGCAGCAGACGGCCGTGGTCGGCATCGTGTCGACCGTGATGGTGCTGATCATCGTGGCGCGCCACATCGACCTGTCGGTCGGCTCGGTGATGGGCTTCGTGGGCGTGCTCATTGCGTACCTGCAGTACACCTCGGGCTGGTCGTGGCCCACGGCCTGCCTTGCGGGGCTCGCGGTGGCGTTGCTGGTGTCCATCTACCAGGGCTGGCTCACGGCGATGCTGGGCGTGCCTTCGTTCGTGGTGACGCTGGGCGGCCTCATGTCGTTTCGCGGCGCGGCCTTTCTGGTGGCCGACGGCAAGACGCAGCCGGTGAACGACGAGTTCTTTCAGCGCCTGGGCGGCGGCTACGACGGCGGCATCGGCGTGACGGCCAGCTGGGCGATTGCGGGCGTGGTGGCGCTGGTGCTGTTCGCGCGCATGTTCCAGAAGCGCCGCGCCCGCGCCCGCCACGAGATGCCCAACGAGCCGCTGTGGCTGGAGCTGTTGCTCACGGCGGTGCCGGCGGCGGTGGTGATTGGTTTTGCGGCGGTCATGAACCACTACAAGATCGATTCGAAGGACGCGCCGCAGGGCATTCCGATTCCGGTGCTGATCTGGGCGGCGGTGGCGATCGTGTTGTCGTTCATCGTGCACCGCACGCGTTTTGGCCGCTACATCTTCGCGATGGGCGGCAACCCGGACGCGGCGGCGTTGGTGGGCATTCCGGTGAAGCGTGTCACGTTGATGTTGTTCGCGTTGCTGGCGGTGTTGGTGACGATTGCGGCCATCGTGTCCATTGCGCGTTTGAACGCGGGCACCAACTCGTTGGGCAACGGCATGGAGCTGTATGTGATTGCGGCGGCGGTGATTGGCGGCACGGCGTTGGCGGGCGGCAGCGGCTCGATCTTCGGCTCGGTGTTGGGCGCACTCATCATGCAGTCGCTGGACAGCGGCATGCTGTTGCTGGACGTACCGATCGGCAAGCGCATGGTCATCATCGGGCAGGTTCTGATCGTGGCTGTCGTCTTCGATGTGCTGTATCGGCGCAAATTCGGGGAGAGCTAGGCATGAGGCATCGTCGTTCAGGGCGCGCTCGCGAGGGCGGGGTACCTTGCTCCGCGAATGTCCCCCGGCCTGCGGCCTCCTCCTTTATTTCGCTGCGCAAGGCACCCCACCCTCACGAGCGTTATTCGGAGCAGTGGTTGATCAGCGGAACACCAGCAGCGTGTCCAGGTGCACAGGGCGTCGGGTGCTCCCCGCAGCGAAATAAAGGAGGAGGGGCGCAGCCCCGGGGGACATTCGCGGAGGGGAGTACCCGGCGGCCTGTGCACGCGCCCCGAAGGAATTTATGCCCCACGCACAGTTCAGCAGTCGTTCCACGAAAGAAACTGAAATGACAGCAGTAGACAAATCCAGCCCCCTGGTAGAGCTGAACGACATTCGCAAATCGTTCGGAGGCGTCAAGGCGGTGGACGGGGTCAGCGTCAACCTCTACCCCGGCGAAGTGGTCGCCCTGCTCGGACACAACGGCGCCGGCAAATCCACGCTGATGAAAATGCTCGCGGGCGCCTACCCCATCGACTCGGGCGACACGCTCATCGCAGGCGAAAAAGTCAACATCCGCACCCCCGCCGAAGCACAGGCCCAAGGCATCGAAACCATCTACCAGACCCTTGCGCTGGCCGACAACCTCGACTCCGTGGCCAACCTCTTCCTCGGCCGCGAAAAGATGACCGCCTGGAACACCCTGGACGACCACTTCATGGAAGTGCAGGCGCGCAAAGTGTTCCAACGCCTGAACAAGAACTTCACCAACATCCGCATCCCCGTGCGCCGCCTCTCCGGCGGACAACGCCAGGTGGTCGCCATCTCGCGCGCGCTGTACTTCAACGCCCGCATCCTCATCATGGACGAGCCCTGTGCCGCGCTGGGCCCCGAAGAAACCGCCATGGTCGGGCGCCTTGTGAAGCAACTGAAGGACGACGGCGTGGGCATCTTCCTGATCACGCACGACATGCCCGACGTGTTCTCGCTCAGCGACCGCCTCGCCGTCATGAAGAACGGCAAGCTCGTGGGCACCTACCGCACCGCGGACGTCACCGAAGACCAGGTGCTCGGAATGATCATTGCGGGCAAGCGGCCCGACGGCAAGGAACAGGCACCGCACGCCATCACCGCAGCCACAGCCGCATCGGCCTGACGTGACCACCATAGGCGACCAGCAGCTTTTGAAGCGCATGAACCGCAGCGTGCTGCTGCGGCTGCTGCGCGCACAGCCCGGCCTGTCGCGTGCGCGGCTGGCCGCGCAGAGCGGCCTCACCAAATCGACCGTGAGCCTGCTGGTGCGCGAGCTGATCGACGAAGACTGGCTCAGCGAAGGCGGCACCGCGGTGGCCGACGGGCTCGGGCGGCCGTCGACACCGCTGCAGATCAACGTGGGCGTGCGCGCGCTCATGGGCGTGGAGATTGCCGTGGAAACCGTGCGCCTGGTCTGCGTGTCGCTGCAGGGCGAGGTGCTGTATTCGGACACCCACGCGCTCACCGACGGCACGCCGGGCGGCGTGTGCGCGCAGGTGGCGCGCATGGCCGCCGCCGCCAACGTGCAGCTGAAGCAACGCAGGCTGCGGCTGTCGAGCATCGGCGTGTGCGTGCCCGGCGCGGTGGACGACTGCACCGGCGTCGTGCGCTTCGCGCCCAACCTCGGCTGGCGCAACGTGAGCCTGCTGCCCGCGCTGGAGCAAGCCTTTGCCGCCGTCGGCCTGCCGGGCGTCACGGTGCAGTTGCAGAACGACGCCGACGCCGCCGCGCTGGGCGAATACGAGTTTGCTGCGGGCGAGGGCGAAGACCCGCTCATCTTCGTCAACTGCGACGTGGGCGTGGGCGCGGGCGTGGTGCTGAACGACCGGCTCTTCACCGGCGCGCAGGGCATGGCGGGCGAGATCGGCCACACCATCCTCGCGCTCGACGGGCCGCTGTGCTCGTGCGGGCGGCGCGGTTGCGCCGAGGCCTTCTTCGGCTCGCGCGTGCTGGCGCGCCAGGGCGCCGACATGGCGCGCGCCGCGGCGTTCTTCGGCGTGCTGCTGCAGAACCTGTGGGTCACGTTCAACCCGCGCGCCATCGTGCTCGGCGGGCAGGCGTGCGCGGCGCACCGCGGCTTTGCGCAGGCGGCCTTCGACAGCGTCAAGCGCCATGCCGACGGCGCGGGCATGCCGCCGCCCGAGCTGCGTACCGCGCGCTACGACGCGTTGGCGCCCGCGGTGGGCGCGGCCGCGCTGGCCCTGCACGAGTACCTGCGGCCGCTGCAGCCCGACGCCAAGGCGCGCCGTGCGCGTGCGCTGGCCCACGCCGCGGTCTGAGCAGCCGGGCTGATCGGTCAGCGCGTCTGTTCGGCCCGGCCCGGCCCGGCAATTTCTTCCACCTGCTGCCAGCCGCGCAGCCGCCGGTACAGCGTGCCGCGCGACACGCGCAACTGCCGCGCCGCCTGCGACACATTGCCGCCGTGGGCCGCCAGCGTGTCCTCGATCAGCTTGCGGCTGTGCGCGCTCAGCGTTTCCGCCGGCGGTGCCGGGCCGTTGTCGGCCGGGCCTGCGCCAGTCGCAAGCGCCACCGTGTCCGGGCCGCGTTCGATGGCCATCGGCGCTGCATCGCCCGGCATCGCCACCGCATGCCTGAAGTCCGCGCCGTCCCGGCCCTTCAGGTGCGCCTGCACCCACACGCCCAGGCCGCTGGCCAGCCGCAAGGGCTGCGCCGCTTCTCGCCGCCCCAGCCGCAGCAGGCTTGCCAGGTCGTGCCCCAGCAGGCATTCGACATCGCGCTCGTCCGCCGCCTCGGGCAGCCGGCCCAGCAGCCGCGCGCCCGCGTTGTTGAGCCAGGCGATGGTGCCGTCGGGCGCAATGCCCGCCAGCGCCTCCAGCGGCGTGCCCAGCAGCGTGGGGCTGGACTGAAAGCGCAGGATCAGGTGGTCGCGCGACTGCGCCTGCAGCAGCCGGTTCTCGATGGTGGTGGCATACAGCGCCACCATCGACGCCGCGTCGAAGCCGAAGCGCCGCGCCTCCGCCGTCAGGTCGAGCACGCCCGCAAGCTGCCCCGTCACGTCGCGTATCGGCGCCGCGGCGCACTGCATGTGGCACAGCACGTCGAAGTAGTGCTCCGCGCCGTCCACCGTGCAGGCCTGCCCGGTGCTGGCCACGATGCCCGGCGCCGTGGTGCCCACGATGCGCTCGGAAATGTTCACGCCCACGCGCGCCGTCTTGCGCAGCACCGGCTGGTGCGCGGCGGCGGGCTGGTCGGTGACGTGCACCACCACGCCTTCGCGGTCGGTGAGGATCACGCGGCAGTCGGTGCCCGCGAGCATGTTCTCCATCTGCGCCAGCTCCAGGCGCGCCACCTCCAGCAGCTCGCGGTTGCGCGCCAGCGTGGCATGCAGCCGGCTGGGCGTGACCGCGTCGAACGGCACGATGCGCTGGCGGTCGGTGTGCGTGCGGGTGCAGCGCAGCCACGACTGGATCACCGCCTCGCCCACCAGGCCCGAGGGGCGCACGCCTTCTTCGAAGAACTGCCGCCGCGCGAGCGCCACGCGCTGCGCCGGCGTGCTGGCAAAGAGCTGGCGCGGCGCATTCGCCGTGCCGAGGGTGTCGAGGGCCATGGGGTTCGTTGCCTCCCTGAGCGGGGTCGGTGGAGTAACCAGCGCTGAATGTGTTCCGCAATGGAACAGCACCGGACTGGGGAAATCCCCAAGATGAACGCGAAGCCCGCGCAGACCATCCTTGCGGCACAAAGGAGACCTGCGATGACAAAAACACACTCCGGGCTGCGGATGCTCGCCGGCGCACTGCTGTGCGTGGGCATATCGAGCATTGCCACCACCGCGGCCCAGGCCCAGAACGCACAGGACCGCGCCGCAAGCGCCACCAAACGCGTCGACGGCAGCTTCATCCGCGCCAACGCCGCGCAAAAAACCCCCGACTGGCCCAGCGTGGGCCTCGACTACGCGGAGTCGCGCTTCAGCAAGCTCGACCAGGTGAACGCGGCCAACGTGAAAGACCTGGGGCTGGTCTGGTCGTACAACCTGGAGTCGACACGCGGCGTGGAGGCCACGCCGCTGGTGGTGGACGGCATCATGTACGTCACCGCCTCCTGGAGCGTGGTGCACGCCATCGACACGCGCACCGGGCAGAAGCTGTGGACCTTCGATCCGCAGGTCGACAAGTCCAAGGGCTACAAGGGCTGCTGCGACGTGGTGAACCGCGGCGTGGCCATCTACGAAGGGCGCATCTACGTGGCGGCCTACGACGGGCGCCTCATCGCACTGGACGCAGCCACCGGCCAGAAGGTCTGGGAGAAGGACACGCTGGACGGCCAGAAGGGCAGCTACACCATCACCGGCGCGCCGCGCGTGTTCAAGGGCAAGGTCATCATCGGCAACGGCGGCGCGGAGTACGGCGTGCGCGGCTTCGTCACCGCCTACGACGCGAAGACCGGCGACCAGAAGTGGCGCTGGTTCGTGGTGCCCGGCGACCCGAGCAAGCCGTTCGAAGACGCCTCCATGGCCAAGGCGGCCAAGACCTGGGACCCCAGCGGAAAGTACTGGGAGGCCGGTGGCGGCGGCACCGCATGGGACAGCTTTGCCTTCGACCCCGAGCTCAACCTGATGTACGTAGGCACCGGCAACGGCTCGCCGTGGTCGCACAAGGCGCGCAGCCCCAAGGGAGGGGACAACCTCTACCTGGGCTCGGTGGTGGCGCTCGACCCCGACACCGGCAAGTACAAGTGGCACTACCAGGAGACGCCCGGCGACAACTGGGACTACACCTCCACGCAGTCGATGATCCTGGCCGACATGAAGGTCGCGGGCAAGGCGCGCAAGGTGCTGCTGCATGCGCCCAAGAACGGCTTTTTCTTCGTCATCGACCGCACCAACGGCAAGTTCATTTCGGCCAAGAACTTCACCGAGGTGAACTGGGCCACGGGCTACGACAAGAACGGCCGCCCCATCGGCGTGGCCGCCGCGCGCGACGGCACCAAGCCCAACGACGCCATTCCGGGGCCGTTCGGCGCGCACAACTGGCACCCGATGTCGTTCAACCCGCAGACCGGCTTTGCCTACCTGCCCGCGCAGCACGTGCCGATCAACCTCATGGACGACAAGGACTGGAAGTTCAACGAAGACGTGCCGGGCCGCCCGCATGCCGGCCTGGGCTGGAACCTGGGCAAGTTCGCCAACGTGGAGCCGCCCAAGAGCAAGCCTTTCGGCCGCCTGGTGGCCTGGGACCCGGTGGCGCAGAAGGAAGCCTGGGGCGTGGACTACGTCTCGCCCTGGAACGGCGGCACCCTCACCACCGCCGGCAACCTGGTGTTCCAGGGCACGGCCGACGGGCGCCTGCTGGCCTACAACGCCAAGACGGGCGAGAAGCTCTGGGAAACCCCCACCGGCACCGGCGTGGTGGCGGCACCCTCCACCTACATGGTGGACGGCAAGCAGTACGTGTCGGTGGCGGTGGGCTGGGGCGGCGTGTACGGCCTGGCGCAGCGCGCCACCGAGAAGCAGGGGCCCGGCACGGTCTACACCTTCGCGGTGGGCGGCACGGCCAAGATGCCCGACTTCGTGCAGTACCGCATGGACAAGCTGGTGCAGGGCGTGAAGTACGACCCCGCCAAGGTCCAGGCCGGCACCATGCTGTACGTGAGCAACTGCGTGTTCTGCCACGGCGTGCCGGGCGTGGACCGCGGCGGCAACATTCCCAACCTGGGCTACATGGACGCGGCGTACATCGAGAACCTGGACAAGTTCATCCTGAAGGGCCCGGCCATGGCGCGCGGCATGCCGGACTTCACGGGCAAGCTCTCGGGCGACGACATCGAGAGCATCAAGGCGTTCATTCAGGGGACGGCGGACGCCGTCCGGCCCAAGTAGGCCGGGCGGTTTTTGCCTAGCGGCCGCCGTACCAGTACAGGGTGCTGGCGGCCCAGGTCGACTTCGGGTAGTTCGCGTGCAGGGCCTGCAGGCCCTTGCGCGACCAGTCGCCCACCGTCTTGTCCTGGCAGGTGTAGCGCGCCATCTTCACCGCCACCGAGAGCGCCTGCGGCACCAGCGCGTCGGCCTTGTCGCGCTGCATCAGCGCCAGGCTTTCCTGCGTGAAGTAGACCGAGTCGGGTGGCACGGCGCGCAGCCGCGCGACCAGCGCGGCCTGCTGGGTGCGCTCGGCCTGCGACACGAAGGCGGGTGGCTCGAAGTCGGCGGCGGTGGCCGCCTGTCCACCCGATGTCTGCGCGCCCGATGTCTGCACGCCGAGCGGGGCGCACCATTTGCCGTAGGTGCCGGGCGCCAGGTTGCGCTGCGCCGTCAGGTCTTGCGCCGGCGCAAGCGGCGTGGGCCGAATGTCCCACGAGGCGCCGGGCAGGTGCGGCGGCTGCAGCGTTTCGGTGGTGCTGGCCATGCGCTCCAGCAGCAGGCGGTGCCATGCGGCGGTGTCGCCCGGTGCCAGCGCGAGCGAACGGCGGATGCCGGCGATGGGGTCGGGGCCCTTGGCCGGCGTCGTCGGCAGCGAGGCCACGCGCATCTGCGCCGCGCGGCGGGCGGTGGGGTAGTCCTCGGCCAGCACCGCGCGGGTCCATGCGGTTTCCAGCAGCGTGTCGCGCAGCGCGGGCGCCAGCGCGGGGTCGGCGGCCAGGCGCAGCCACATCGCGAGCGGCGCGCGCGTGTTCAGGAAGCGCACCACGTCGTCGTCGAAGGCACTGGCCAGCGGCACCGCGCTGGGCTTGGCTTGCGTGGCCTCGGGGTCGCGGCGCGCCACCACCGGGCGAATCGCCAGGCGGCGCCATTCCTCTTCCGACGCGGCCGTGGGCAGCAGCAGCGCCTTCACCAGGTTCTGGCCCGAGAGGCTGTGCGCAATGAGCGGCGAGTCGGCCGCGCCGCCGACCAGGGCGCGTGCCTCCTTGAAGCGGCCCTGCGCAAACAGGCGCTGCGCGCGCAGTTGCGTGGCGGCGAAGCGGGCGGGGTGGTCTTCGGGCACGGCGGCCAGCGCGGCCTGCAGTTCGGCTTCGCGCTTGTTGTCGGCTGCAGTGCTGGCCGGCACCAGGCTCGCTGCGGCCATCAGCCAGGCGAGGTCGTGGGTGCGCTGGTAGCTGCTCCAGCTGAACTTTTCGCGCCACTTGTCGCTGGCCGTGGTGGTGTCGGCAGGGCCATCGAAGCCGCGCACCGTGCTGAGCCACTGCACCAGGTCCGACGGGTTCGCCGAGCCCACGTACCTACAGCCGCCGATGGCGCAGGTACGGAACTCGTGGTTCAGCAGCAGCAGCCGGGCGGCCGCCGCATCGGGCGGGCCCATCGTCTTCAGGCTGTCGGCCAGGCGCTGCAGCCGCGTGCCGGGCGTGAGGTAGCGAATGCGCAGCGCCTCGGCCAGCCGGTGCACCGACGGGTGCAGCGCCTGCAGGCGCGGGTTTTTCAGCAGCGGCAGGGCGATGGCATCGACCTCTTTGGTGAGCGCGGCCTGCTGCTTCAAGGCCTCGGCGCTTTCCTTGCCCGGGCCGTCGCTCTCCGAGTAGGAAGGCTCGCCGCCCGGGTTCTGGCGCGCCAGCACGCGCAGCCGCATGTAGGCGGCCAGGTCGCGCCAGGGGCTGGCCTTGTCCGCCGAGATGTCGGTGAACGCGGTGTCGGCGCCGTCGAGGTCGCCGGCGTAGAAGTGCTGCGCGGCCTGTTGGTAGGCATGGTCGGCTGTGAGCCAGGCGGGCGAATTGACGGGGAGGGCAGGGAGGGCAGCGGGGGCCGGCGCGGCGGCAGCGGCCGTGCCGGGCTTCTCGCTGCAGGTGTCGAACACCGCGTCCTGCACCTGCAGCCAGTGCAGCACGAACGGGCCGGTGGCCTTGTCGCTGGCTGCGCGTTCCATGCGCTGGGCCAGCGTCTTGGTGGCGTTGCGAAAGGCGTCGCCATAGAAGCAGTTGGGGCTTGCCTGCAAGGTGTCTGCATTCCATTGCGGCGCTTGCTGCGAAGGCGGCGTGGCGGGTGCCTTGGCCACGGGCAGCGGATGGCCCAGCCGGGCATAGGCGCCGGTGCGGGCCTGGCGCCAGTCGGTCCAGGCCGTATCGGCTTCGTCCATGCCGTTGTCTTCGCTCGGCAACTGGCCCAGCAGCTCGGAGAAGGCGCGCACCGCCTCGGGAGAAAAGGCCTGCCCGTGCAGGCGCCAGTACCAGAGCACCTGGTAGGGCACGAGGTAGTCGGTGTAGTAGCCGGCGGGCCGCTCGATGAATTCGCGCACCGGCTGGTCGGGCCGGGTGGTGGCGAAGAACAGGTCGACCGGGTCGTAGCCGCCGCTGGCGTGCGCGGCGGCGGCGGCGAGCGATGCGGTCAGCGTGAGCAACTTGAAGCCGTTGAGCAGTCTGAAGCCGGCGCGCAGCGCGCGTGTGTGTGAAGCCGTCATGGTGTCGTGTCCCTGGTGTCGAGTTTTTTGAAGTCTTCGTTCTTCCACGTGCCCGTGTGGAACACATAGCGCCGCTTCACGCCGCGCAGCACCGGCCAGGGCTCGCCCAGCAGCAGCCCCGCCGCGTTGCGGCAGGCCGGCACGCTGGCCGTGCCGGTGGCCTGCAGCCGCTGTCGGATGCGCGCGGATTCCACCCCCATGCGGAAGTACATCGGCACGGTCTCGTCGAGCAGCCCGGCGGGCAGCCACGGGTCGCTCATGCACCACGAGGCCAGCGCCGTGGCCGACAGCCGCACGCCGCGCTCGCGCAGCGGCTGCAGGCGCCGCAGCAGCGCCACGTAGGCCTCCCGCTGGCTGCGGCGCGCCTCGAAGTCGAGCTGCACCCAGCCCGACCGGCCGTGCGCCGCGGCGTGTTCCAGCGCGGCGGCAATGGCCTGCTGCTGCGCGTCATTGACGGGCGAGGGCGCGAGGTTGTCGACCGTGATGTGCACCACCGGCACCACCGCCACGCCGGGTGCGATGCGCAGCGGCCATTGGCGCCAGGTGGTGCGGCTTTGTTCACCGCTCAGGCGCACCGTGGCGTGCAGGTAGGCAACGCCCACGCCTTCGGGCAGCGAAGTGAAAAGCTGGGGGCGGTCCCACATCCACAGCAGCGTGGGTGTGACGGGTTGGCCGGCGATGCCTTCATGCGCGAGCAAGGCCAACAGGGCCGACAGGGCCAGCACAGGCAAGGTGCCGCGATGACGCATGGAAAAAAAGAAGGGGGGGTGTGCGGTGAAAAACCCGCCCAGCATAGCGACAACGCAGCGCGGTCCGCCGCTCAGCCGGCCAGTTGCAGCTCGTGGATCAGCCCCGCCACATTGCCCACTTCGAGCTTGTCGTAGATCGACTGGATGTGGTTGCGCACCGTGGCGGGCGAGCGGTTCAGGTGGGCCGCAACCTCCTTGTGCGTGTCGCCCTTGGCCAGCAGGTCGGCGATGGTGCGCTCGCGCGGCGTGAGGCCGTCGGCGCGGCAGCGCGCGCGTGCGCTCAGGAACAGCAGGCGCTGCTCGAGCCGATAAGACATCACCACCTGCGCGCCCGCGTAGGCGCACTGCGCCGTCATGAAGTGCTCCAGCAGCGCCTGCGGCAAGGCCTGGCGCGGCCAGCCGGTGAACTCCTGCTGCATCAGCGCCACGAAAGCCACGTCGCAGTGGTAGATGGCGCCGTGCAGGTCGGCAATGGCGGCGCCGCGGCGCTGCGTGCTCGGGGCCGGCGCCAGCGTGCGGTCCAGGTGCATCACGCGGTTGAGCGCCAGCGCCTGCATGAGGTGCGGCGACAGGCTGGCCAGCAGGTGTTCTTCCTCGGGCTTGCAGTGCGCGTCGGGGTCGGCGCGAAACAGCGACACCCACTGCATGAAGTTGGACCGCGGGTCGCTGTCCATGGTGATGAAGATGTTGTTCTGGTCGTAGCGCCGCACGTAGTCCAGAAACGGCGCGTACGTGGGGCCGCTCCACCAGCTCGCCGAATGAAAGCCCCGCGTGCCATGGCCCTTGCCGAAGAAGCTTGCCGCGGCCGAGTCGAGGTGCTTGTGCGCCTCGTACTCTTCCATCATCTCGGGGGCCTTCTGGTGCAGGTGCAGGGTGCGCACGTCGATGCCTTCGGGCGCGGTGGTGGCGGTGCCCCACATCGACGCGTCGAACGGAAGTACCGGTTTCAACAACCGCAGTGCCGCATCCTGGAACTCGTCGATCGAACGCTCGTGCGACAGCCGGTACAGCTGCAGCAGCAGGTCGCTGAAGTCGTGCGGGGCGGGTGGTTGCATGGCCGCAGTGTGCGTGGCGCGAGGGTACCTGCGCATCCCTTGTTTCGGCGATAGGCAAGGGCCGGCGGGGTGCTGTGCAACCGTTTCAAGAATGGTGCATTTGCATCATTTTCTTTCCGGGTGCGAAAGATATCGTGGGCAGCACCTCCGAATCTCAGAGGCGTTTCACCCCCTCGAAGAGTCCCACCATGCACCTCCTGATCCGCAAACTTCCCCATGCGCTGTCCGCCGTGACGCTCGCGCTTCTTGCTGCCTGCGGAGGCGGTGGGGGCGGCGGTGGCGGGGGTGTCGGGTTCTTGCCTTCCGGCGCGGGCGGCGCGGGTGGCGGTGGCGGCGCTGAAGGCGGCGGTACGAGCACCGAACCGGCCGCGGCCACCACGCTCAGCGGCACCGCCGCCACCGGCGCGGCCTTTGCCGATGCGCTGCTCACCGTGTTCGACCAGACCGGCGCCAAGGTCTGCGAGGTCAAAACCAACGCCGACGGCAGCTACACCTGCACGCTGCCGGCGGGCACCAAGGCGCCGCTGGTGATCCAGGCCGTGCGCGACGACCTCACCCTGTACAGCACCACGGCAAGCACCGCCACCGGCACCACCAACGTGACGCCGCTCACCACCGTCATCGTGTCCCAGCTCTCGCCCAACGGCGATCCGTCGAAGCTGGCCGCGGCCATTCAGGCCGACGCGGGCGCCGTCACCGCGGGGTCGATCGGCGACCAGGTGAAAAAGCTCGTGGCCGCGCTGCAGCCGCTGCTCGATGCGCTCAACCTCAGCATCGACCCGATGAGCGGCGAGTTCCAGGCCAACGGCACCGGGCAAGACCGCGTGCTGGACACGCTCAACGTGTCGGTGCGCCCCGACGGCGCGGCCGCCAACATCGAGATCACCGTGAAGGCGCTGCCCGCCGGCGAGGCGAGCGCGCCGGTCTCCATCGTGTTTCGCAGCGGCGACGCCACCATCGCACCGCTGCCCGCCGTCGATGCGGCCGCCCTGGTGCAGCCGCCCACGCCGGCCATGGTGCAGGCGCTGCTGGAGCGCATCAACGCCTGCTATGCGCTGCCGCTCGAGCAGCGCGTGGACAGCGTCATCAACCAAGACGGCAATTCGTTCGGCACCGCGGCCAACGTGGTCGCGCCGGCCTGCCGCACGCTGTTCGTGGGCGACGCGCCGGAGAACTTCGTCTCCGCGGGCGCGCCCATCGGCCGTGCGAGCAGCGGTGCACGCCGCTCGTTCGAAAGCCTGTTCCGCTTCGGCCCCACCAACATCAAGTACGACCGCGGCAACTTCGAATACTTCTACCCGAACGGCGACATCGCGCTGACCCACCGCTGGACCGACGTTCTGGGCAACACCGACAACGACGTGTTCAACGCCAAGGTGGTGGACGGCGTGCTCAAGCTCACCGGCAACACCAACGCCTACCGTGCCTTCGTGCGCCCGCAGCTGGAGAAGAAGGACTACCTGAAGCACCAGAACCTGGTGTTCCATTCGGTCGGCTACGCCATTGCCGTCGACAACATTCGCGGCAACAACGGCCAGGGCAACCCGATCTTCGCGAAGGTGGTGGCAACCACCGATTCGCTGCCGAACCGGCAACTGACCCTGGTGCCCAAGGCCGGGCTCACTTCGCTGGTGCTCACGCCGGACGGCACCGTGGAGGCCGGCCTGAACTCGGCCGCGTGGCGCATGTCGGCGCGCTACCTCGACCCGGCCCAACCGGGCAGCCCGAGCGATTTCGAGAACGCCAACCTCTTCGCCGCGCCGTTCTACAGCGACGACGACCTGCGCAAGATTCCCGACCAGACGGTGTGGAAGCTGCAGTTCATTCATGCGGACGGCGTGACGCCCGACGTGGTGCAGTACGTGCGCACCTTCTCCCGCGTGCCCACCGTCGCCGAGGCCGTGCAGACGCCCATGGTGGAGCTGGTGCCTTCGGTGCGCGCCGAACTGCTGGCGAGCAGCCTGAACACCCCGCGCGGCTTCGTCTTCGGTCCGACCAGCCTCGTGGACCCCAACAACGCCGACTTCAGCGCCGAAGGCAACCAGGACGCCTGGGTGGTGCCCAACGGTGCGCTCGCGCCGACCTCGTTCACGGTGTTCGGCCGCGCGCCGGGTGCCAACAGCCTGCGCTTCAGCGAAACCGTGACCGTGCGCAACACCAACCGCAAGGCGACCGCCTTCTGCGTGCCGGTGGCCCCGCTGCCCGACGCGCATTGCGCACCGGCCAACAACAACAGCTACCAGTACGCCGAAGGCAGCGCGATCAGCACCTTCAGCTTCACGGCACGCACCGCGCGCCAGGTGGACGTGCGCAAGAACTTCGAGGTGTGGACCGTCACGCTGCCCTGATCTGCCGCGGCAGCCGCCGACGAAAAAAGCCGCCGGTCCCGAAGGGCCGGCGGCTTTTTATCTGGCGCGAAAAAGATCAGTCCGCGTACACGCCGGCCGACTTGATGATCGGGCCCCACTTGGCGATTTCGGCCGCGACAAACTTCTTGTGCTCGGCCGGCTCGGTGCGCTTGTCGGTGGTGATCACCGCGCCCAGCGCTTCTTCACGCTTGATGAAGCCCGGGTCCTTCATGGCCGCGTTGATGGCTTCGTTCAGCTTCTTCAGCACCGGCGCGGGCGTGCCCTTGGGGGCGTACACGCCGTGCCAGATCGACACCTCGAAGCCCTTCACGCCCGACTCGTCCAGCGTGGGCAGGTCCTTCAGGGCCGGCGTGGTCAGGCGCTTGGCCGTGGTCACGGCGTAGGCCTTGACCTTCTTGGCCTCGATCTGCGACGTGGTGTTGGTGGTCTGGTCGCACAGCAGGTCGATCTGGCCGCCCAGCAGGTCGGCAATGGCCGGTGCCGTGCCCTTGTACGGCACAGGCGTCATCTCGACCTTCAGCGCGCTCTGGAACAGCAGGCCGCACAGGTGAGACGCGGCGCCCAGGCCGGCGTTGCCCAGGTTGATCTTGCCCTTGTTGGCCGCGATCCAGGCGGTCAGCTCCTTGTAGTTGTTGGCCGGCAGCGTGGGCTTGCCGATGAGCGTCATGGGCACTTCATTGACCATGCCCAGGTACTCGAAGTCGGTCTCCACGTTGAAGGGCAGCTTGCGGTACAGCGCCGGCATGGTGGACATGCCGATGTGGTTCAACAGCAGCGTGTAGCCGTCGGGGTTGGCGCGCGCCACCTTGGCGGTGCCGATGGAGCTGCCCGCGCCGGCGGTGTTGTCCACCACGATGGTGGTGCCCAGCGTCTTCTGCATGGCCTCGGCCAGGTCGCGCGCCACACGGTCGGTCGGGCCGCCGGCCGCGAACGGCACCACCAGCGTGACGGTTTTGCCCGCGGGAAAGTCCTGGGCGTGGGCACCGGTGGCGGCGGCAACAGCGGCGGCGGCAATGGCCGCCAGGGCGAACAGTTTCTTCATGTCGTCTCCGATTCTTCTGACAGGGGTAAAAAGGCCGCGATCTTATCGGCTGACTTGCACCTGACCTATACCGAATAGCCCTTAGGAGAGCTTCGAGATTCGCACCGCGCTGGGGCATGATCGGCCCCGGCAGAGCGTGCCGGAGGGCGCGCAGAACAACCACAAACCAGGCGGCCCCGCAGGCCGCACAGAGGAGGAATTTCCAATGGATCCATGGGTCTACCCGCGCGAGCGCTGGCTCGGCAACATCACGCTCTGGCTCGGCCTGCTGGTCTGGGTGCTGCTGGTTCTGGGCACGCTGGGCATTGCGCTGGTCTATGTGCTGCTGGGCTTCATCGGCTACGTGTTCGCGCAGTCGGCGGTCATTGCCTGGATCAAGGGCACGGGCGTGAAGCTCTCGCCCGCCCAGTTGCCCGAGCTGCATGCGCGCTTCGAGGCCTGCTGCGGCTTCCTGGGCATCGAGAAGCCGCCCGAGGCCTACCTGCTGCACGGCGACGGCATGTTCAACGCCTTTGCCACGCGCTTCTTCGGGCGCAACTTCGTGGTGCTGCTCTCCGACGTGGTCGACGCCATGGAAAGCCAGCCCGACGGCGTGAACTTCTACATCGGCCACGAGCTGGGCCACATCCGGCGCGGCCACCTCACCGGCCACATCTGGCGCGCGCCGGTGCTGTGGCTGCCGCTGCTGGGCGCGGCCTATGCGCGCGCCAAGGAATACACCTGCGACCTGCACGGCGAGGCCTGCTGCGAAGAGCCCGACTCCGCGCCGCGCGCCCTGGTGGCGCTGGCCGCCGGCGCGCAGCAGTGGCGCAACGTCAACCTGCAGGCCTATGCCGCGCAGTCGGCGGGCAACAGCGGCTTCTGGGCGTCGTTCCACGAGCTGATCGGCGGCTACCCGTGGCTCACCAAGCGCGTGGCGCGCGTGCTCGACCGCGAAGCCCCGCTGCCGCGCCGCAACCCGCTGGCCTATGTGCTCGCCATCTTCGTGCCCTACACGGGGCGCGCGGGCGGCGGCGCGGCGGGCGCGGTGATCGTCGTGGCCGTGGTCGGCGTGCTGGCCGCGGTGGCCATTCCGGCCTACCAGGACTACACCCGCACCGCGGTCGTGGCGCAGGCCTGGACCGAAGGCGCCGCGGTGCGCGAGGCGCTGGGCAACTACTACACCGAGAAGGAAGAAATTCCGGATTCGCTGCAGGCCGCGCGCCTGCCCGACACGCTGCCCGGCGGCGCCAAGCTCACGCTCGATGCGCTGAGCATGGTGGTGGAGGCGAGCCTGCCCAAGGGCGTGAAGGGCACGCTGCGCATGGAGCCCTCGGAGGGCGAAAGCGGCATCGAATGGCACTGCCTGGCGGGCGACGACCTGGCGGAGAAGGCGCTGCCGAAGAGCTGCCGCAAGTAGCGGTTGCAAGCGCGCGCGCGTTTGCGGGGGGCTCGCGGGCGCGGCGCCGGTCGTGCTTCGTGTTGTCCGACAGGCGGACCCGACGCCGGACGATGCGGCAGGGCGCGAAGGCTTTTACGGTGAAGCATTGAACAACCCCCCAAAGGAGTGCTTTTCACATGCCCAAAACCCGTTCTTCGACTGCTGCTTCGCCTGCTTCTTCGGTTGCCTCTTCTCTCGATGGAATGAAGGTCGCGATCCTCGTCGCCGACGGCTTCGAGCAGATCGAACTGACCTCCCCGCGCAAGGCCCTCGACCAGGCCGGCGCGCTCACCCGCATCGTGTCGCCGGTCGAAGGCCAGGTGCGCGGCTGGCATCACCATGACCAGGCCGACGGCTTCCCGGTCGATGTGCCGCTGCAGAGCGCCTGCGCCGACGACTTCGACGCCCTGCTGCTGCCCGGCGGCGTGGTGAACCCCGACGCACTGCGCATCGACGAGAAGGCGATCGACTTCATCCGTGCGTTTCTGGAGGCCGGCAAGCCCATTGCCGCGATTTGCCATGGCCCGTGGACGCTCATCGACGCGGGCGGCGTCAAGGGCCGAAAAATGACGTCGTGGCCTTCGCTGCGCGCAGACCTCACCAACGCGGGCGCGACGTGGAGCGACCAGGAGGTGGTGGTCGACCACGGCCTCGTCACCAGCCGCAAGCCCGACGACCTGCCGGCCTTCAACCGCGAGATGACGAAGCTGTTCGAAGTGGCTTACGAGTCGGAGCTTCAGTAGCGGCAGCGAGCGCGCCGGGCCCGGGCCCGGGCCCGGGTCCGGGTCCGGTATAGCGGGCGCGGGGTCGGATCAGCTGCCCCGTCGCCTGCTGCTCCAGCGCATGCGCGGTCCAGCCCACGGTGCGCGCCAGCGCGAACAGCGTGAGGGGCGCGCCGGCCGGCAGCTTGTGGACCGCGGCCAGGGCGGCCAACGCAAAGTCGATGTTGACGGCCTCGCCCAGCAACCGACTGCCCACGTCCCGCAGCTCCTCGAAGGCGGGCGGCAGGTCGATGCCTTCCAGCAGCGCGTGACAACGCACGTCGCCATACGGATAGAGCGGGTGGCCGAAGGCCGCCAGCGGGCGGTCGTGCGCGAGCCATTCGCGCACGGCGGCGTCGGTGCCGATGGCGGCTGCGTTGCGTATCAGCGCCTGCACCGCGGCCGAGGCGCCGCCGTGCAGCGGCCCCGTCAGCGTCGAGAGACCCGTGAGCAGGCAGGCCGCGACCGACGCGCCGGTGGAGGCCGTCACGCGCGCAGCGAAGGTCGATGCATTGAGTTCGTGGTCGGCCAGCAGCACCAGCGCGCGGCGCAGGTGCTCCGCCGCGCGCGGACGCCGCCACGCCGATGCCAGGCGCATGTGCAGCGCCATCGCACGCGTCGGCGGTGCGGGTGCAGGCCCCAGCAATGCATCGGCCAGCGTGCCGATCACGTCCGCCGCCTCGGCCCGCAGCACCGCGCGCGAGCGTCCGCGCGAAGGCAGGTCGGTGGCGGCGCGTGCGGCGAGCGCGAGCAGGCCCGCTTGCAGCGGCACGGCGCCCGTGTGCGCGACGGCCGCCGGCCTGGCCGCGGCAAAGCATGGCGTCGCGCTCTCCCAAAGCAGGCCCGCCACCTCTTCCAGCGTGGCGTGCGCGGCCAGCGCGCAGGCGTCCTGCCCTCGGTAAAGCAAGCGCCCTCCGGCCACCGTCGACACGCCGGAGGCCAGCACCGGCTCGCCCCACTGGATCGCCTCGCTCGCCACCGCCTCGCTGCTGCGCCGGCCGCGCGTGCGTGCCGCAATGCGCTGCACGTCGTCGCGGTGGTAGAGGCTGCGGCGCGGGTCCGTCGCATCGGGCTTGGCGCGGATGCGGCCGCGGCTCACGCTCGCGTACAGCGTCTGCGGGCGGACCTGCATCAGTTCGAGGGCGTCGGCCGCCGGGAGCCACAGCGGGGCTTTGGTTGCAGTCATGTTGACAGAATAAATCAAGATTGACGTCAATACCTGCGTGGCCAGAATCGGCTTCATCGTGACAACCCTGGAGCAAAGACGATGAACAACGATGACGACGGAAGCCTCGAAGGCGTGGTGGCCGCGCACACGGTGCTGTCCGAAGTGGACGGCGCGGCCGGCCGGCTGGTGATCCGCGGCCATGCGCTCGACGAGATCGCGCAGCGCTGGCGCTATGAAGACGTGGTGGCGCTGCTGTTCGAAGGCTTCTTCGACCCATGGCCCCAGGCCGACGGCCTGCGCGCCGCCATCGGCCGCGCGCGCCGTGAGGCCTTCGAGCGCCTGCAGCCCAACGACGATGCGCTGCTGCGCCGCCTGCCGCCCATCGAGGCCGTGCGCGCATTGCTCGCGCGCCTGCCCGACGGCGACGACCTGCCGACCGCCCTGCGCCTGGTGGCCGCGCCCGCCGTGTACACCGCCGCCGTCATGCGCTGGCGGCTGGGCGTGCAGGCGCTCGCGCCCGACGAGACCCTGCCGCACGCCGCCGACATGCTGCGCATGCTGCATGGCCGCACCCCCACGGCCGCGCAGGGTGCGGCGCTCGACACCTACCTCGTCACCGTGTGCGATCACGGCCTGAACGCCTCGACCTTTGCCGCGCGCGTGGTCGCGTCGACCGGCGCGGGGCTCGCGTCGGCGGTGCTCGCCGGCATCAGCGCACTCAAGGGGCCGCTGCACGGCGGCGCGCCCGGGCCGGTGCTCGACGCGCTCGATGCCATCGGCACCGCGGCCAATGCGCGCGCGTGGCTCGAGGAGGCGGTGGCCGACGGCCAGCGCCTGATGGGCTTCGGCCATCGCATCTACCGCGTGCGCGACCCGCGCGCCGATGCGCTGAAGGGCGCGCTGCGCCGGCTCGGCGCCGAAGGCAGCGTCGACGCCGGGCGCCTCGCGCTGGCCGAGGCGGCCGAGCAGGCCGCGCTCGCGATCCTGCGCGAGAAGAAGCCTGGCCGCGCGCTGGAGACCAACGTCGAGTTCTATACCGCGCTGCTGCTCGAGGCGCTGGGGTTCGGGCGCGAGAGCTTCACCTGCGTGTTCGCGGCGGGCCGCGTGGGCGGCTGGCTGGCGCACGCGCGCGAGCAGGTGCGCAAGGGGCGGCTGATCCGGCCGCAGTCGGTGTACGTCGGGCCCGCGCCGAAAGACGCCGCGGCCCCCGAAACCCCTGAGACGCCCGCGACCCCCGAGACCCCCGAACCCGTACTCGCGCACTGAACCTACACGGCGCGCGCGCCGTCATCCGATACCCTCGCTGTGTTCGCGTGCCCTCGGTGGCATGCCTGATGCAACGAGAAAGTATTCCCATGTCGGCGACCCCTTCCTACGTGCGCGCGCTGCGCCTGCCCCGCGACTTCTTGCTGATTGCGGTGGGCCTGGACGCGGCCATGTTCGTCATCAACATGGCCGTGCTGCTGCTGCCTTCCACGCCGGAGGCCGAGCAGATCCGCGGCGCGTACGCTTCGCCCGGTGTGTGGGTCACCCTGCTCGCCGGCCTCGTGATGGCCTGGGCGATGGTCGCCGCGCTGGCGTGGAGCCACGCACGCAACGCGCTCGAACGCCTGGGCATGGCCCGCGTGGCGCTGTCGCACGATGCGCGGCTGCGCTTCGGCGGCGTGTGGGTGCTGGCGATGGTGCTGAACAGCTACGCGCTGACGCCGCTGTTCTACGAACTCCAGGTGATGTTCATGCCGGGCGGCAGCCTGGAGAACGTGTTCTCCTATTCGCCGCGCATTTCCATGGGCGTGGCCATGCTGCTGCAGTCGCTCGTGCAGCTGGTGGTGGTCGTGCTGGGCCTCTGGCTGGCGGCGCGCATCGCGCTGGCAAGAAGCCGCGCTGCGCACGGCGCTGAGCCGCATGCGGAGGCGACCGACACCGTCGATGCGCCCGAAGCGCTGGGTGTACTGCCGCGCCGCGCCATCGCCTTGGTGGTCGCCGCCATGTTCTCGTCGCTCCAGCTCTGGGGCAGCCTGGCCGCGGCGCGCTGGGCCTTCCCGGCGCCGGACATGAGCGTGCTGGTGCTGCTGTTGACCTGGGGCCTGCCGATGGTGGCGGGCTTCGCGCTCGCGTACGGGGGCGGCTGGCTCGGTGCGCGGCCCGGGCTGCCGGTGGTGCGCCCGTTCAGGGCGGTGGCCGCGGCGGTGCTGTCTTTCGTGCTGGTGCAGGTGGGCTGTATCGCCATCGGCCTGGCGTGGCTGTTGGTGGCGATGAAGTCGTCGTTCAGCTTCTACAACGGCGGCGGCATCATCGGATTCGCGGTGGCCTTGATGCTGGTCTACATGGCGCTGGTGGTGGCGCTCACGCGCACCGTCACGCGCCGGTTGTACCGGCGCTATCTGTAGCCTGTGGTTGCCGGTTGCACCGGCGCTACTTGTAGCTGCGCGCGTCCTCGATCACCTTGCCGTCGTTCGGCAGGCTGCCCGGCGCCACCCGTTCGACGGTGCCGCGCAGCTTGGTCACTTCACGCACGGCGTCGGCGATGCGTGCCTCCAGCCCTTCGGGCGCACCGGCGCATTCGAGCTTCAGCGTCATCTTGTCGTCGCCCATCTCGCCCGACACCACCAGCCGCGCGCGCTGCACTTCGGGAAAGCGCCGCGCCACCTCGGCCACCTGCGAGGGGTGCACGAACATGCCGCGCACCTTGGTGGTCTGGTCGGCGCGGCCCAGCCAGCCCTTGATGCGCTTGTTGGTGCGCCCGGTGGGGCAGGTGCCTGCAAGCACGGCCGACAGGTCGCCGGTGCCGAAGCGCACCAGCGGGTAGTCGGGGTTGAAGGTGGTGACGACGATTTCGCCGACTTCGCCATCGGGCACCGGGTCGCCGGTGCCGGGCCGCACGATCTCGACCAGCACGCCTTCGTCGATCACCAGGCCTTCGCGTGCGCTGGTTTCGTACGCAATGAGGCCGAGGTCGGCGGTGGCGTAGCACTGCGTGCCCTTCACGCCGTGCGCGGCAATCCAGTCATGCAGGCTGGGCGGAAATGCTTCGCCGGAGACCAGTGCCTTGGTGAGCGAGGGCAGCTTGAGCCCTTTCTCTTCGGCCTTCTCCAGCAATATTTTCAGAAAGCTCGGTGTGCCTGCGTAGCCTTCGGGCTTGAGGTCGACCATTGCCTCGAGCTGTTGTTCGGTCTGCCCGGTGCCGCCTGCGAACACGGTGCAGCCCATGGCATGCGCGCCGCTTTCCATGATGGAGCCGGCGGGGGTCATGTGGTAGCTGAAGCTGTTGTGGATGAGCTCGCCGCCGCGAAAGCCGGCCGCATGCAATGCACGCGCGGTGCGCCAGTAGTCGCGCGCTTCGCCTTCGGGTTCGTAGATGGTGCCGGGGCTCGCAAACACGCGTGGCATGCGAGGCCCGCGCACGATGGACGCGAACCCGCCGAAGGGGTCGTCGGCGCGTCGTGTCTTCTGCAGTTCCAGCAGTTCCGACTTGCGCGTGACCGGTAGTTTTGCCAGTGCCTCGCGTGTCGTGACGTCTGCGGGCTTGACGCCGTCGAGGATCTTCGCGAACGCGGACGTGGCGGTCTGTGCCTGGGTGATCTGCCTGGGCAATGCTGCCAGCAGGTCACGTTCGCGTTCCGTGGGGTCACGGGTTTCTAGCTGGTCGTAGTGGTCGGTCATGTCCGTACCCTTCTTCTGGTCAATTCGGTTTATCAACGGACTGAGGCATTCGGGGCGCGTGCACAGGCCGCCGGGTACTCCCCTCCGCGAATGTCCCCCGGGGCTGCGCCCCTCCTCCTTTATTTCGCTGCGGGGAGTACCCGACGCCCTGTGCACCAGGGCACGCTCTGTGTGCTCGCACGATCAACGACTGCTCCGCATAACGCTCAGGAGGGTGGGGTGCCTTGCGCAGCGAAATAAAGGAGGAGGCCGCAGGCCGGGGGACATTCGCGGAGCAAGGTACCCCGCCCTCCTGAGCGCGCCCCGAACGACAGCCCACAAAAAACAAAAGCGAATTCAAGCCAGCCACCTCTTGCGCCGCTTGTAGCTCTTCACGTCCCGAAAGCTCTTGCGGTCAGCACCGCCCACGCCCAGGTAGAACTCCTTCACGTCCTCGTTCTCGCGCAAGCCCTTGGCCTCGCCGTCCATCACGATGCGGCCGTTCTCCAGGATGTAGCCGTAGTCGGCGTAACGCAGCGCCATGTTGGTGTTCTGCTCTGCCAGAAGGAAAGTCACGCGCTCCTTCGTGTTCAGGTCTTTCACGATCTCGAACACCTCCTCCACGATCTGCGGCGCCAACCCCATCGACGGCTCGTCCAGCAACACCATCGTCGGATTGGCCATCAGCGCACGGCCGATCGCGCACATCTGCTGCTCCCCACCCGAGGTGTAGGCCGCCTGCGAACCGCGCCGCGTCTTCAGCCGCGGAAAGTAGGCGTAGACCTTCTCCAGCGTCTGCTGCACCGCCGCCTTGCCGTCCGTGCGCGTGTAGGCGCCCGTCATCAGGTTTTCTTCGATGGTCAGGTGGGCGAAGCAATGGCGCCCCTCCATCACCTGGATCAGCCCGCGCTTCACCAGCGCCGACGGCGACAGCGCCTCGATGCGCTCGCCGCGCAACTCGATGGTGCCCTTGGTGACCGCGCCGCGCTCGCCCGCCAGCAGGTTGCTCACCGCGCGCAAGGTGGTCGTCTTGCCCGCGCCGTTGCCGCCCAGCAGCGCCACGATGCCGCCGTCGGGCACCGTGAGCGAGACGCCCTTGAGCACCAGGATCACGTGGTTGTAGATGACCTCGATGCCGTTGACGTTGAGAAGGATGTTGGGTTCGCTCATGGTGTGGTCCGAAGCATTCGACAGCGCGGCAATAAAAAGGAAAAAGACGACCGCGCTGTCGAATGGCGGCTCTTGCGAGCCGCCACGGCGTTCACGACATCAAGACTGGCAATCCGCTGCTTCGCGGCGCGTCAGCTTCTTCTCGACCGCGTACTTGTCGGCGGCGGCCTTGGCCATCGGCTTGATGATCTGGTCGTCGGCCTGGTACCAGTCGGGCGCAATGTTCCACTTGGCGCCGTCCCAGGTTTCCATGCGCGCCCAGGTCGAGCCGATGTGGTCCTGGCACGAGGTGCTCACCGGGCGCATCACGCCGGCAAAGCCCAGTGCGTCGAGCTTCTTCTGGTCGAGCGCCAGGTTCTCCAGGCCCCAGCGCACCTGCTCGCCGGTCATGACCTTGCCCTTGCCGAAGCGCTCCTGCGCACGCTTGACCGCCTCCACGCCCAGCATCGAGATGATGGCGCCGCGCGTGTACAGCACCGAGCCCACTTCGTCCTTCGGACCGGTGCCCTGGCCCTTGTCGTGCACCTGCTTCAGGATGTCCTGGATCACCTTGTTGTCCGGGCCGGAACCGTTGAGCGCGAGCGCGTTGTAGCCCTTGGCGTTGGCGCCCACGTCCTTCACGTCGGGCTCGGCGCCGGCCCACCACACGCCGTACATCTTCTCGCGCGGGTAGCCGGTGGCCACGGCCTCTTTCAGCGCGGTGGAGTTCATCACGCCCCAGCCCCACAGCAGCACGAAGTCGGGCCTCTGCTGGCGCACCTGCAGCCAGGCCGACTTCTGCTCCACGCCCGGTGCGGTCACCGGAATCAGCGACAGGTCGAAGCCGTGCATCTTCGCGCGCTCCTGCAGCAGCGGAATCGGCTCCTTGCCGAACGGCGAGTCGTGGTACACGAGGGCGATCTTCTTGCCCTTGAGCTTGTCCATGCCGCCCTCTTTCTTGCCCAGGTGCTGGATCAGGATGTCGGCCGCGGTCCAGTAGGAGCCCATCAACGGAAAGTTCCACTTGAACACGCCGCCGTCTTGTGATGCGGCCAGGCCGTAGCCCAGCGTGACGAGCGGGATCTTGTCGGTCAGCACCTTGTCTGTCAGCGCAAAGGTGATGCCGGTGGCCTGCGGGTCGAACAGCGCCACGCCGGGGCGGCCCTTCAGGCGTTCGTAGCATTCCACGCCCTTGTCGGTGGCGTAGCCGGTTTCACATTCTTCGAACGTGATCTTCACGCCGTTGATGCCGCCTTGCGCGTTGACCAGCTTCAGGTAGTCCTGCTTGCCGTTGGCCCAGGGCGTGCCGTTGGGTGCGTAGGGGCCGGTGCGGTAGACCAGCAGCGGGAAGAACTGCTCCTTGGCCTGCGCCTGCGCGATCGATGGCGCGAGCAGCGCGCCGAGGGTGCTGGCCACCAGGGCGGGGGTCAGAGCGAGCGATTTCAGTTTCATGCCTGTCTCCTTATGTGGGCACCTCGGTGCCGGGTTTTTACGAACGCGAAAACTTGTTTGACGGCTTCAATGCGGGAAGGGCCAGAGCCGCAGCTTCTCTTTGGCCGTGGACCACAGCCGCGCCAGGCCGTGCGGCTCGACGATCAGAAAGAACACGATGAGCGCGCCGAAGATCATGGTCTCCATGTGCGAGGCCAGCGCGGTGGAAATCGAAAAACCCAGCCATGCGGGCAGCTGGTTCAGAAAGAGCGGCAGCAGCACGATGAAGGCGGCGCCGAAGAAGCTGCCCATGATGGAGCCGAGCCCGCCGATGATCACCATGAACAGCAGCTGGAACGAGCGGTCGATGCTGAACGCGGCCGGCTCCCATGCACCCAGGTGAATGAAGCCCCACAGCGCGCCGGCCACGCCGACGATGAAGCTGCTGACCGCAAAGGCGGTGAGCTTGGCGTACACGGGGCGAATGCCGATCACCGCTGCCGCCACGTCCATGTCGCGCATGGCCATCCATTCGCGGCCGATGGCGCTGCGCACGAGGTTCTTGGCGAGCAGTGCGAACACCACCACGAAGGTCAGGCAGAACAGGTACTTTTGAATCGGCGATTCGATGGGCATGCCGAACACGTTGAGGCCTGCAACACTCACCGAGCCCGATGACGAGTTGTTGGTGAACCACTGGATGCGCAGGAAGGCCCAGTCGGTGAAGAACTGCGCGGCCAGGGTGGCCACTGCGAGGTACAGGCCCTTGATGCGCAAACTCGGAATGCCGAAGAGCACGCCGATGACGGTGGCGCACAGGCCGCCCAGCAGCAGCGAGACGATGAGGGGCATGCCGTCGATGCGCACCTGGAAGTTGTAGGCCGCGTAGGCGCCCACCGCCATGAAGGCACCGGTGCCGAGCGAGATCTGGCCGCAGTAGCCCACCAGAATGTTCAGGCCCAGTGCGGCGAGCGAGAGAATGAGAAAGGGCGTGAGGATGGCGCGCATCCAGTAGTCGGACACACCGAGCGGCACGACGATGAAGGCCACGAGCAGCAGCACGAGGATCGCGATGCGGTCTTGCGCAATCGGAAAGATCTGCTGGTCGGCGCGGTAGCTCGACTTGAACTGGCCGTTTTCTCTGTAGAACATCTTGTTTTTTCTTTGCTTTTTTTGGGGGCGGGGTGCTGTTGTTTTGGGTGCCGTTGTTCAGGGCGTGTGCACAGGCCGCCGGGTGCTCCCCTCCGCGAATGTCCCCCGCTTCGCTCCTCCTTTATTTCGCTGCGGGGAGCACCCGACGCCCTGTGCACCAGGGCACGCTCTGTGTGCTCGCCGGTCAACCCCGGCTCTGATGACGCACACGCCGATGGGGTGCCTTGCGCAGCGAAATAAAGGAGGAGGGGCGAAGCCCCGGGGGACATTCGCGGAGCAAGGCACCCCGTCGGCGTGGGCGCGCCCTGAACAGCGGCCGCGCAGAGTTGAAGCACAAGGCGTCACGCTCAAACCCGATCGATGATCTTTTCGCCGAACAGCCCCTGAGGCCGAACCAGCAGAAACACCAGCGCCAGCACATACGCGAACCAGATCTCGATGCCACCCCCCAGCATCGGACCGAGATAGATCTCCGACAGCTTCTCGCCCACGCCGATCAACAGCCCGCCGATGATCGCGCCCGGAATCGAGGTGAGGCCGCCCAGGATCACCACCGGCAACGCCTTCAGTGCCACCAGCGACAACGAAAACTGCACACCCAGCTTCGATCCCCAGATGATCCCGGCCACCAGCGCCGAAAAGCCCGCCACCGACCACACGATCACCCAGATGCGCTTGAGCGGAATGCCGATCGACTGCGCCGCCTGATGGTCGTCGGCCACCGCGCGCAAGGCCCGGCCCGTCGCGGTCTTCTGGAAGAAGAGGGCCAGCACCACCACCAGCGCCGCCGACACCGCCGCGGCCGCCAGGTCTTCCTGGCTCAACAGCAGGCCGCCCTCGAAGGTGCCCTGCAACACCATCAACGGCTCCTTGGGCATGCCCACGTCGATCTTGTAGATGTCGTTGCCGAAGATCGTCTGGCCCAGGCCGTCCAGAAAGTAGGCAATGCCCAGCGTGGCCATCAGCAACGTGATGCCCTCCTGGTTCACCAGCTTGCTGAGCGCGAGCCGCTCGATGAGCCAGGCCACCGCAATCATCACCGCCATGGCCGCGATGAAGGCCAGGATGTTCGCGAGGATCAGGCTCTGAAAGCCGAACCACAGCGGGAACCATTCGGAGAAACGCGCCATGGCCAAGGCCGCGAACAACACCATCGCGCCCTGCGCGAAGTTGAAGACGCCCGAGGCCTTGTAGATCAGCACGAAGCCGATGGCGATGAGCGAATAGAGCATGCCGACCATGAGGCCGCCGAAGAGGGTTTCGAGGAAAAAGCCCATGGTCAATGTCTCTCTTGTTTTTCTCCCTCCCCTTCCGGGGGAGGGTTGGGG
>NNBV01000092.1_pt1 | contig 46530 bp, 35 predicted proteins | sample 1173771 | NCBI WGS metagenome assembly NNBV01 (sample SAMN07173938, study PRJNA388173) | plant metagenome | isolation source: symbiotic tissue sample KVS11 | place: Norway: Troms, Kvaloya island | reverse complement strand
AAATTTTCCAAGCATATTCAGTTTCTCTAATTACCCTTGCTGGACGTTGAAAACAGTTTTCAATATATCTTGTCGCCTCATCTAATTTTTCTACAGTTGGACGATGGACTAAAATGGCGACACTAGTATAAATCGGAACTGCACCTTCAAATAATTGTTCTTGTGCTGCTACCGATTTCTTCAACTTCAATTGAGCATTGACATCAATAGTTTTACTTTTTTCTTGAGCCAGAATTGTCGTCATGTTTGACTGCTTCAGCACTCGTTGCAGAGTCGTTTTCACCAATGCTGGATTTGCAGCAGTCAACTCACAAAAAATTTCTGTATCTACTACCGTTTCTCTGGCCAACAGATCCCATAAATAGCGCAGTTGAGCCGATTTATTCGGCCAACCGCCGGGTTTTTCCAGAAATGACAGTGCGCCAATATAACGGTTGTTAACATGAACCCAACGGCGATCGGCACAAGGTACACTAGACTCCATCAGCAAAGTAGTGCCGTGGATATTCTCTATCAGCAATTTAGTACTAGCTAAATCTGAATTAACTTGCTCATGCAGTCCTTGTTCATCTAAAGTCATTAACTGGGGAATATCTATTGGCTGGCTATCATTAAATCTTTTCCAGATGTCTCCCCAGAGTTCATCAGCAGTCAAAGGCTTGATATCCAACCCCATCTTGTTAGATAAGATTTGTTCCCAACGAAGAAAACCTTGGTTGTAAGCATTTGTAATCAGGGTTTCAATGCGTTGGTTTTCTACTTCTGAGAGATCACCTTTGAATTTCAACCACCAAGATTCAGCTTTGACTAAAAGCTTTTCTATCCAATCATCTGCATTTTGCGAATTAGACTCAATGGTGTAAGTGACATAAATCCGCAAAAATTTAGGCTTACGAATCCCAGAAATAGTTAATTCTTTAACTCTGGCTCTCTCTGCCATCAACAAATATTTAATATCTCGTGATGGCGCATTTCTGATGAGTGTTGCTAATTCTTTTTGACGCTCTTTATCTGAGCTAAAAGAACCCAAGTGCAGTGTCATCCTTTCACCGCTAGGGATATCTTTTAACCCGGCTTCAATGTTATTAAAAAGTGTATCGATTTGTTCAGGTCTTAAGGTAGTGTGAATTCCCTTACAATCAAAACCAAAAACAAAGCAGAACCGATCTTTTTGATTGCCTTTTGACAAAAGGTAAGCACCAACGTCACGTCCATTTATTGCGACACGCAGCATTGTCGCCAAGTGCAAGGCATCTTCAAATGGCGTTAATCTACTTTCGTTTCCGGCGATGCTGACGCTTTGTTTTCCGATTTTTTGCTTCATGGTTAACTTCCAGTAAGCTTTGATAACGAGCAAAGCCTCTTGTCCAAGCGGGAACACCAATAAATTTACTTAAAAAACTCCAACTTCTACCACCAGTTAAAATCCACCAAGTTCCTATTCCCCAACCAGTCATTAGTACTGTCCACAACCATTTTTGAAACTCTTCTTGGAAAAGACCTCCAAAAATCCCGTTGATCATAAAATAGGAGGCTAAGGCAATTACTGTCCAAGGAAGAATTTGATCGGCCGGAATTGGCCCTAATGAAGGTTGGCTTCCCAAAACCTGATTAACTGGACGAAATTCTTGTTCCCGCTCTTGAGACATTTGAATTTGAAATATCTGAATTATTTACTGCTATCGCCAATTACAAAGCGTGTAAGTACATCAGCAATAGTAACAGCAACAACCACTAATAGTGGAGTTCTGGCGATGCTTTGCCAATCTTCATCTTTACGCACTGCGTTAATCACACCAACTAGGGAGATTGCAATATAGAGTAAGTAAATTGCCCGCAATACATTAAATATCAAACTTACTGCTGTGTCGCTACCACCAGCATTGGTTGCTGAACCATCTTGTAAGGTTTTTTTGAAAAACTTTTCAGCTTCCCCAAAAAACTGTGCTTGTGCGGGGGCTGCAAAACAGTCTAACCAATATAAACTCAGAATGATGGCTGCTGCTAAAATTTGTAATAATATTAGCGATCGCCTTGGTAAATTCACCTGTTGGCCAATTTGCTGGGTGATGACTGCAATTAAACTACCAACTAGTAAACAAAAGAGCAGGATAGGACTTTTTAGGCTGATAACGCTTACAAGTACAGCACAAGCAATCAAAAAAGGTACAGATTCAACCAGAATAATCAGTCCGGATTTCAGTCCCAGTCTTAACTTGTGAGATCCTTTGACTACATTACCAGTTAAAGCTTTGAAAAAGTTTCTCTCGTGAGAACTTTGTCTAGACATTTGCTAATTTTCCTATGGTGTACTATGAGTGTTGTTTGTCTAAAATTTTACAGTTACCTGCAATTTAACATGATTGAACATTCATTTTTAATGAAATTATGAAGTTCGCGGTAAAGTTCTATATTATATACACATAATTATTAAGTTAAGTTAATAATATATTAATTTTTATTTAAAAAATAAGTGTGCTTGGTTTAAGAAACTAGGTTTCAAGCTTTAAACCAGAACTGCTTCAGTCATCCTAAACTGTTTATATCTCAGCGCTTTTGCTCAACTAGAGGTTGGGTAAGTCGGTAGAAACGTAAGACAATGCTTGGGAGTATAGTTACAAGTTCTATAGAAAATATTTTATTCCTCCAAGCAACCGTTTTGTTAGGTGTTATCGTTACCCACCGTACTACAAAACACTACATTGTTGACTACAGCTTTGGGGAAATTCGCAACGCGGTTGGCTATTTGAGCCTAGAATCCCCGTGCGTTCACGCCGAGGAGTATGTCAAAAATTGGTTCTACTAGCCCTTTCAAGGTAACTCGTAAAATCTCTTCTTTTCTCTCTGTGTTCTCTGTGTCTCTGCGGTTTAAAAGTAACTTATATAACTAAATAGGCGCAAAAAACACAGAGATAAGTTCACCGCAGGCGTCAGAGCCTATTTATAAAGTAAATCTTAAGTAGGGTGTGTTACGGCTGTGTAGGAATTTGAGGATTTGAGAATTTGAGAAAGTCTAATTTAGCCGTAACGCACCATATTCTCAGGTGCAGCACTCTCAGCGATAACGCACCCTACAATTTTAGGTTTACTTTATAAATAGTCTTTCAGAACTTCGGTGATAAGAGTTTAAAAAAAAGATTTATTCACCAACATTTTTACCCATATTGACAGAAAATACCAAATACGCAGTATAGATTCTGGTATTATAACTAGGCTTTTCAGCTATTTTTTGCAACGCATGGATTGGGTTGGCTCATACCTATGCAACTAATAAAAGGATAATTAATAAAATCCTGAAACAATGTATTCTCATTTAAATAATATAGGACTTACGCACACTCTACGAATTCTCGGCGTTCTTCTCTAACGAGACGCTGCGCGTTCACGTAGTGTCTCGCAGAGAAGGCGTCTTCTCTACGAGACGCGAAGCGCGTTGGCGGAAGCCTCTCGTTCGCGTAGCGTCTACCCTTGGGAGAAGAGAAGGCGGTTCGATAAATTAAGCTTTTTAGGAATTTTTGCGTAAGTTCTGTAATATATACTGATGAATTTGTAAACTGCATAAACTCTATTAAAGATTCTAAAAAAAAGTTTAATAAGCAAAACCATATATCAACGATAATTTCAGATTTTACTCTGACAAGAGTAATAAAAAATGCACAAAAACCACTTTTCAGGTACATCTAAATTCCAGAAATTTATTTAAGTTTTTTAATCATTCCATAATGTAATCATGACTAAAGCTTTACTTTAACAGTATACTGTTGATTTCGTTGGCAAAATTTAACCGCTATTAGCCATAGCACTCCTAAAAAATCTATTAAACCCTTACTTTCTTTACTTCGCAATTAGCGGTAGTTAGTAGCAAACTGCTGCACACCTACATTCAAGAAAGTGGTTTTTGTGATTTTGATTAAATTGCCATTCCAAATAAGCTAAGTGGGTAAAATTAAACATGGCTTTTTAAAAGGAAATAAAAGACTGAGATTGGCAGTTTAGGGATAATTTATAGTACCTATTAACCACTCTCTCAGACTAAAGCCACTGAATGTTTATTTATACAAACTTATCTTAGGAATGTAGAGTTTTAACTAGCAAATAATCATCGCATAGAGTGGATTGGCAATAACTTAATTGCCTTCTACACTTTATGGTTTTGCCTTTAATTTGCTCTATATTCTTCATTGCTTAGTGCAAACTATTGATTTGCTAATAGCTTTTTTATGCCAATTTATTGTGCTTAAAGAGGGTTGTTTAGAATCCCTAGTTTGGCACTTGATTTTGATTTGATAGGGTGTTGAATCGGAACTTAACTTGAAGGAGCTTGACATGGATTTTTATCGCGATCGCCAATCGAGAAATTTGACAAGTTCAATTTCTGTACTTGCCATTACAATTAGTTTAGTAGTAGGTCAATCTGCTACTCATAAATCTGTAGCTCAGAATGCTACCTCTCCTGCTGTTGCACCAGCAATCTCCATAAATGGTGCAGGTGCAAGCACTGTAAATACTTTGTTTGTAGGTACAGGAACTGCCTATCCTTTTTCCCCTAAAGGCTCATGGTTTAACGTTTTCGGTGTTGGAAATCCTCCATCCCTCAATGCTGATGTACCCCCAGCCCTAGCCGGATTCCCAAATGGAACTTATGGCCCACTCAATACAGGCTCCACATTCAGATATGCTCCGGTTGGTAGTGGCGCAGGTTTAACAGCTTTTTTCACTCAAACCCCACCACCAGTACCAACTGGTACACCAGCTCTTAACAATCTTACTATCTTACGCCCAGTCTCTTTTGCCGCTAGTGACGACCCCGTAGCAGGAACAGAAACAGTTAGTGGCGGCCCTAACAATGCAGGTGGCACTGCCGCAGATGCTGCCAAATACGTCCAAGTGCCTGTCGTAGGTGTTGGAATTACCTTAGCTTTCAACCGTACTGGTCTTACTGTACCAGCAGCTGGACTTAGGCTTTCACGACCTACTTACTGTGCTATTTTGAATGGCACCCTCACAAATTGGAACGATATCAGAATTAGAAATGATAACGGCGGCGCAATAATTGCAGCCAACTTACCCCTCAGATTTGTCCGTCGTAGTGACAATAGTGGTAGTACTTTTGTTTTAAGCACTCATCTCAATACTGCATGTAAAACTACTGGGACTCCAGGGCTTCCAGCAGCTGCTGTATGGAGTAGAGGAGTGGGTAGCATAAGTGTTGCAGGCACTGTACCTCCAACACCACCAGCCAATACAGTTGTTTGGCCAGCTACTTTCCTATCTGCATCAGGAGGTGGAGGTGTAGCCACTGCAATCACATCCAATAGTGGTGCAATTGGTTATGTGGACAGTGCTACACGTTTAGCTAGAAGTCTGCCTGCCGCAGTCTTACGTAACAAGGCAGGTAATTATACTGCTGTTTCATCAACTTCAATTTCAGCTGCTTTTGTAGGTGCAGCTGATACAGATTCAAGCCCTCGGCGGATTAGACTGCAAGTTGTTGATCCAACGGGTACAACTGCTTATCCAATTGTTTCGGCACCTTACCTGCTATTTTATGACAAATACGCAAACGTTAGCATAGCAAATGCTATTAAAGCGCATATCAACTGGGCTTTAGGAGTACCACCTGTTCCTGCTAGTGGAACAGATGTGACAATCAACCCAAACTCTATAGCTACAGCTCGTGGATATGCTCCTCTTCCCGATGCTATTAAAACTCTGTCTCGAAATGTTGTCAATACTTACGTGGATGGTGTTTTTCAACCTTAATACGATTTTTGGAGTTAACCGCTCTTGCCTCCTTTAGATTTATAAATCTCTTGGTAAGGATATGAAGGTTATACCCCAGGATTATATTTCAAATCCTGGGGTTTTCTTGAGGCACTGATTTAGGATTGCCAGAGCATTTACTCAGAACTCATAATTTAGAATCAATAAGTTTGAGAGTCAGACTTACAACTAATTATTTTGTACTAAATCTATAGATTTAGTACAGGTCTGAAACCCATTTATTCATCTGCTAGATATAGGATATTTGCGCTATTTTCCTACTTCTTTGCACTACTGGTTACTTCATAAAAATAGTTATCTAAAAACTAGACTAGGAAAATAGTAATTTATTTGGAAAATCACAAAAAACATACTAATATACAACCCTGATTTGATAAAACCACGAAATATTTCAAATTAATCGGCTTAACCTAAATTTTAACTAATGCTAATTTTATTTGTTTAAAACTTTTACACAATACTCCATTGCTAACAACAAACATAAGAGAAAATCATGGCTGATATATTATTCAACCTCTCTAGCCTAGATGGTAGCAACGGCTTTGCTATTAACAGCATTAACGCCAATGCCTCCTCAGGGACATCAGTAAGTAATGCCGGAGACGTTAACAATGACGGCATCGACGACCTAATTATCGGCGCACCTTTTGCCGCTTCTGGTGCAGGGCAGAGCTACGTCGTATTTGGCAGCACTAACGCTTTCAATACCAACCTCGACCTCTCATCTCTAGACGGTAGCAATGGCTTTGCCATCAACGGTAGTGTGACTAATTCATTAGGCACATCAGTCAGCAATGCTGGAGACATCAACGGCGACAACATCGACGACCTAATTATTGGCGCACCGGGTGCTTTATTGGGTGCAGGGCAGAGCTACGTAGTGTTTGGCAGCACTAGCGCCTTTAGTGCTAGCCTCGACCTCTCTAGCCTAGATGGCAGCAACGGCTTTGCCATTAACGGCATTAATGGCGTTAACTCAGATGGCATCTCAGACTCCTCAGGCAAGTCAGTCAGCAATGCTGGGGATATCAACAATGATGGCATCGACGATCTAATAATTGGTGCATCCAGTGCTGCTTCGGGTGCAGGGCAGAGCTACGTTGTATTTGGCAGCACTAGCGCCTTTAGTGCCAGCTTCGACCTTTCTAGCTTAGATGGCAGTAACGGCTTTGCCATTAACGGCAGTGGCACTGACTCCTCAGGGACATCAGTTAGTAGTGCTGGGGATATCAACAATGATGGCATCGACGACCTAACTATTGGCGCATCAGGTACAGGAAAGAGCTACGTAGTGTTTGGCAGCACTAACGCCTTTAGTGCCAGCTTCGACCTTTCTAGCCTTAACGGTAGCAACGGCTTTGCTATCAACGGCAATGCTAGTGATTTCTCAGGTGCTTCAGTTAGCAATGCCGGAGACGTTAACAATGATGACATCGACGACCTAATCATTGGTGCATACAATGCTGCTTCTGGCGCTGGAGAGAGCTATGTGGTGTTTGGCAGCACTAACATCTTTAGTGCCAACTTCGACCTTTCTAGCCTAGATGGCAGTAACGGCTTTGCCATCAAGGGTATTAATGGCAATGATGCCGATGCCTCAGGCTACTCAGTTAGTGCTGCTGGGGATGTCAACGATGACGATATCGCTGACCTGATTATTGGTGCACCTTTTGCCTTATCGGGTGCGGGGCAGAGCTATGTGGTCTTTGGCAGTAGTGATGCCTTTGGTGCCAACCTTGACCTCTCCAACCTTGAAGAGAGCCAGGGTTTTGCTATCAACGGTATTAATGGTACTGATAATGGTACTGACTCCTCAGGTATTTCAGTTAGCGCTGCTGGAGATATCAACGACGATGGTGCGGACGATTTGCTTGTTGGCGCACCTGGTGCTTCCTTAGGGACAGGGCAAAGCTATGTCATCTTTGGTACTCCACAACCACAACCAGAGCCACAATCAGAACCAGAGCCAGAGCCACAAGTCATATTCAACCTCTCTAGCCTAGATGGCAGCAACGGCTTTGCCATTAACGGCATTAATGCCAATGACTCATCAGGGACATCAGTCAGCAATGCCGGAGACATCAACAATGATGGCATCGACGACCTCATAATTGGCGCACCGGGTGGAGGACAGAGCTACGTAGTGTTTGGTAGCACTAACGCCTTGAGTGCCAACCTCGACCTTTCTAATCTAGATGGCAGCAACGGCTTTATCATCAACGGCAGTGTCCCTAACTCCTCAGGTATTTCAGTCAGCAATGCTGGGGACATTAACGACGACGATATCGACGACCTAATTATTGGCGCACCGGGTGCTTTATTGGGTGCAGGGCAGAGCTACGTAGTCTTTGGTGGCAACACCTTGAGTGCCAGCCTCGACCTCTCTAGCCTAGATGGCAGCAACGGCTTTGCCATTAACGGCATTAATGGCGTTAACTCAGATGGCATCTCAGACTCCTCAGGCAAGTCAGTCAGCAGTGCTGGGGATATCAACAATGATGGCATCGACGACCTAATTATTGGCGCATCCAGTGCCTTATCGGGTGCAGGACAGAGTTACGTAGTGTTTGGCAGCACTAGCCCCTTTAGTGCCAGCTTCGACCTTTCTAGCTTAGATGGCAGTAACGGCTTTGCCATTAACGGCAGTGGCACTGACTCCTCAGGGACATCAGTTAGTAGTGCTGGGGATATTAACAATGATGGCATCGACGACCTAATTATTGGCGCATCAGGTACAGGAAAGAGCTACGTAGTGTTTGGCAGCACTAGCACCTTTAGTGCCAGCTTCGACCTTTCTAGCCTCAACGGCAACAACGGCTTTAGCATCAACGGCAACGTCAGTGATTTCTCTGGTGCATCAGTTAGCAATGCTGGAGACGTTAACAATGATGACATCGACGACCTAATCATTGGTGCATACAATGCTGCTTCTGGTGCTGGAGAGAGCTATGTGGTGTTTGGTAGTAGTGATGCCTTTAATGCCAACTTCGACCTTTCTAGCCTAGATGGTAGTAATGGCTTTGCCATCAAGGGTGTTAATGGCAATGATGCCTCAGGTTACTCAGTTAGTGCGGCTGGAGATATCAACGATGACGATATTGCTGACCTGATTATTGGTGCACCTTTTGCCTTATCGGGTGCAGGACAGAGCTATGTGGTGTTTGGCAGTAGTGATGCCTTTAATGCCAACCTTGACCTCTCTAATCTTGACAGTAGCCAGGGCTTTGCTATCAACGGTATTAATGGTACTGACTCCTTAGGTATTTCAGTCAGCGCTGCTGGAGATATCAACGACGATGGTGCGGACGATTTGCTTGTTGGCGCACCTGGTGCTTCCTTGGGGGCAGGGCAAAGTTATGTCATCTTTGGTACTCCACAACCACAACCAGAGCCACAATCAGAACCAGAGCCAGAGCCAGAGCCACAACCACAACCACAACCAGAGCCACAACCAGAACCACAACCACAACCAGAACCACAACCAGAACCACAACCAGAACCACAACCACAACTACAACTGGCAAACAGTGGTAATGATGTCTTTAATATCAAAGGTGACAATGATACGGTAACACTCAAAGTCGCGATCGCAGGCAGCAATTCTAACCTGGTGAATGAATTCGGTGTGTATACTGTTGATGATGCTACAGGTAAAATTGACGGTATTGCTCCGGGTGAAGCAGGTTACGCCCGCAAAGCTTTAGAAAAAGGACAGGTGATTCTCTCAGCTATTGCCGACCCACCCAATGGGTTCAGCAACAGTCCTCTAAATGGTTTATTAGAGTTCCCATCTGATACTAACCTGAGATTTTATTTAGTCAAAAACAGTACAACGGAAAATGTGCTCAGTAATATCACTCCAATCACTGATGTACTATTTTCTGATCCCTCCAATCAAAAGATTACTAGTTTAGATAACAATGCGTTCTCTTTAGCTTGGAAGGATGGTTCTGGTAATAACACTAATGATTTTCAGAATCTGGTAGTAACAATTCAGCCTACAAATGACCCGTTACCTTTGGGTACAAGTTTACAAGGTCAGCCACAAGGAGAATTGATTGACTTACGAGATTTTGAACAAGAAGTGGCAGCTACTTTTGTGGTTAACCGAGAAGCTGAATTCAACAATTTTGTTGGATTCTATAAAGTAGCTGATGAAAATGGTGGTATTGACACCAACGGCGATGGTCAGGCAGATATTCTTGTTGGACAAGCTGGCTATGCCCAAGCCGCAGTCCGTCAGCGCGTTGCAGGAATTGATTTATCGGTGAACGACCAAGGTACGGCAACTTCTACTGGCACTTTTGAGCCTGGTTCTATCTTTGCACCATTCATTATCATCAATGGCAGACCTGATGCGATTTTAGATACCAATTCCAATAATGATCCGGCAGTTTACTTCTCATTTTTGGGTGCTAATGCTGACAAAGTAGATCATATTCGTCTGTTAGGAAATAATACCTTTGGCTTTGAGGATTTAGCAGGTGGGGGTGACAAAGATTTTAATGATGTTATTGTCCGAGCGAATTTGAGTATTATCTAAGTAAAAATTCTCACTGGAGTCGGAGTTTTTCCGGCTCCGCTCTTAAAGTCCAATTGGTATCCACCCTACTTTAGAAGATGATGCGATCGCAGTCAGAATTTATCCTTGAATCATCTCATTACTTAGTAAAAATTTGCACCAAGTAATGGATTTATCTAAACATCGCAATTTCATACAACCACAATCTTCTCAGCTACCAAATATGTATCGGTCAAAATAGTTGAAAAAGTTCAACTGTTAACTATGTTATGATTACATATGTTGAGAAATATTTTCGGTCATGTGACTGAACGATATGGACGCCTCTCCGAATCTAAATCTCTACGCCCTTTGATTCTGGAGGTGTTTTATGTCAGTTTATATTGTTAATCTACCCAAGAAGACCTAAAGAGGTTGAAAATGACGACCTAGAACGGGTCTTTTTAATTTATTTAACGAAGCGCCTTTTCTACGAGACTCTATGCAAAGGTACAGCACCTCCTAGACAAGAGGAAGAAGCAATTATTAAGTACGAGTTTACAGAGAATTGGTATAAGACCTTTATAGATCAGAGTCTTTAGCATTCCAGAAATTGGAATTTTGGTTAGCCGAACTGTATTGGAATACGTCGTTTGACACTAATACATCTAACTGTCAAAAAAATGTGCTATGAAGAACGGACAAGTGTAGTGTGCCACAAACCCAGACAACATACGAATACTATTTGAACTTATGCCAACGGATATAATTACCCGTCCTGAGTCCCTCACAGAAGATTGCTTCTTTACTTACGCCCTTGGGACTGATTTGCATGATACTAATTCGACAGCCAAATATTTACGCCGAATTAGAAAAGAAGATAAACCATACATTGACATAGCTGTTTCTCCCAGACCGGGCTATCGATTTGAGGTTTGCCTTATCCCTGTTGAAGGGTTCGCTCAAGAAACAATCTTAACAAAAGATGGTTTCGCCAAAGCTTTAGCGATTATTTGTGCTGTATCTAACAAAGCTAGAAAGCGATTTCCTTCAGGAAATGGACAAGAAATAGTCCGGTGTCAATTTAGTAATTTAGCTGATGCAGTAGCTGTAGCAAACAGATTGTCTGCATTACCCTCTGATATGTATGAAACTATCGCCAAGTTACCAAATGCTTTGTAAAATTGCATTTTCCTTGAATATTTATTATTAGGACTGACGCGGAGAGATTTTAATGGTAATTAACTAGACGGACTGAAGATGAAAAACTCAATGTCAATGGTTTAAATTTCATCTGTCGAAAAAAGGCTTGTCATCCAAGACTTTTAATCTTAATGTACAATTTGTTTTGATGTTTTTGCACAGTAACCTGTAATTGAAAGTGAGTTTTTTCTATGCCTACAAGTCCTTTGCGTGAAGAACCTCGTAACCAACGAGCGCCTGTAATTCGTACCAGTAATGAGTTTATTCTCTTGGAATGGCTAAAGTCAACTGGTCGTTTAATTGAGCGTGAACATCAAGAATCTGAGTATCTAACTGAAGTAGAAGAAATTTCCGAAATGATAGACCTTGATGATATTCCTTACGATCATGATGATGACGATGGTGATATGGATTTAGAAGCGTAATTCGTAATTCGTAATTCGTAATTACTGTGCAGCAAGGCGTTTCGCCGATTTGGAATGGGTGCTTCATTTTTGCCTAAAGGCTCAGATTCCCGACTTTTTAGAGAAGTCGGGAATTTTAGTATTAAAATGCGAGTGGGTTTAATTCTTGGACTTGAGTAGTAGATAAAATAATTGTCCATTGCTGACTGTCACACCAGCGCGATCGCCTGCTATTTTTCCAGTACCTAAAAAATAATCTACCCTACCTGCACCTTTAATTGCGCCTCCGGTATCTTGGTCAAGAACATAGCGACTAATTATGCGTTCCTCCATTTTTCCGGTAGGATTAACCAAAGGAATGGAAGCGCGAATCAACGCTAAAGCACCAGGAGGCATGAGAGATTTATCTGTAGCAATAGAACGCTCTGCTGTTAATGGGACGTTGATTGAACCTTGGGCTGGCTGACCATGATTTTCTTGAAAAAAAACAAAACTGCGATCGCGCGGAATATAAATATTTAATTCTTGGGGATGTTTTTGGAAATAATCGAGAATAGTTGGCATAGTTACACCTTCTTGCGGTAATTTGCCATCATCTACTAATTCTCGCCCAATGCTTTTGTAATTATAAGCGGTATTACCTGCGTAACCGATTGTTGTTTGAGTCCCATCGGGAAGCTGAAGTTTCGCTGAACCTTGAATTTGAGTTAGATATGGTTCAAAGCGATCGCGAAACCAAAATAACTCTAATCCTCGCAATTTACCTTTTGCGCCTTGTAAACCATCTGCTCCTTCTAATTCCTCGCGTGTTGGATGAGGCTTCGGCCAGGAATTGAAATCAGGAGGTAAGCGATAGACAGGATAGCGATATTCTGCTGTGGGGACGCGGCTGGCTGCGTAAAGTGGTTCATAATAGGCGGTGAATAATACGGAACCTTTGTTATCTTTACCAATTGACTGGTAAAGAACAAATTCTCGCTCGATGGCTTGCTGTAATTCGGTTGCAGAATTAGTTTTTAATAGAAGTTCGCGGAATCTTTGCAAGCTTTTGATGACGCGATCGCGCGTAATCCCCGCCACCTGATAGTTTTGATAAGCAGCCGCAGCATTAGCCGTTTGCAGGTATTGCAGACTACGAGCGATCGCACTTATCAGTGCATTTTTCTCTGGTATTTCTCCATAGATTACTTCATCTAAACAAGAGCGATCGTTCTGACAACAAGTAACTGGTAGTCTCTCGATTAATGGTGCTTTTTGCTTTTGTGTAAAGGATACTGGTATATCCCACTTTTTCACGCGACATTCTGGCGGACTGAGTTCCCGATGCGTCAAAGATTCCATACGCACTAAGAAAATCGACAGAAGCACCAGTAGGCTGATGGCGATAAATTTGTTTAGCTTTCCTAACCCAGCAAGTGTCTTTTTCATCGAAATTCAAAATTTTTGAGATTATCCCACTTCACTCAAATTCAAAAATCAAAAACCAAAAATACAGTAGACCCAATACTGCTCGGTTAAGTCCAAAAAAGCACTCCGAGGTAGGTTGGGTTGAGGAACGAAACCCAACATTTTCAGGGCTTTGTTGGGTTTCACGACCTTCAACCCAACTACAAATCTTCTTAACCGAGCAGTATTGACAGTAGACCTAATATGTTTTTATATACTTTATAAAAAAAGACTAAAAAAACCCATCACTTTTTTCAAGTGTGAGTACATTTGAACTAAATTGTCTCAATTTGGTAGTAAGCCCTGACTCCATTAAACTACCTACACCCAAGAGTTCTAAGCGCCTCCCCCAGCGCACGCGCAAGGGAGAGGCAAAGAAGCACTTAACAATTCAAAATTCAAGCATTTTAGACATTTTCAGACGGGGATTTAAACCCTTTGATATTACGATAAAGTCCTATTTACTGTCCGTTCGTTTATTCTGTAACTAGTTGCTTACGTTTGCGAAGAGAGGTAATGCCAAAAGCACCTAAGCCTAAGATACCGATGAGAGAAGTCGGTTCGGGAACAGCTTGGGTAACTACGTCAAATTTGAAATTTGGGCCAATCCTACCGTTACCTGCTGTCAGGGTTGAAGGAAAACTAAACCCTTGGGATGAACCATTTCTGGCGCTACTGGTGAGAGTAATTTCTGGAGCCGTATTTACTGATGCAGGAACAGTATAAATATCACTAAATGGACTAGTTATTGCTGCACCAATAACGTATGACATTCCAGCAAGAAGATTGACTGATGTAATATCCTGGTAACGAAAGCTTCCAGTTAGTGGACTGGTGGTTTGGACAGTTGTTGAAGCTAGTAAATTCCCGTCCGATGTCCACAACCCAACTAAGTGGGATTGTGATAGAGGATTCCCAGGAGTTTGATCGTAAAAACCTAATGCAGTAACTGAGAGGTTGTCATTAGCAGTAAATGACCAACCGATTGTTTGATTTGTACCATTAAAAGCTGGAAAGTTAGATCCACCTGCCAAACTCTGTATCGCTTCAGATGCGTATACAGATGGTGTAGAAACTAAAGCTGTTGTCAGGATGAAAGGAGAAGCTATTGATAACTTTTTTAGTACATTTACGATTGTCACGATCTTATTTCTCCGATAAACATTTAACATTCGAGACTCTCTACAGCAATATACTTTTTTATACTCAAAGTGTCAATATCTCTTCAGCAAATTCACGCAAGCTTCAAATAAGTGCTAGTTTATTTAGCGCAATACCTTCGTCAAAAAAAGAAGATATCTGACTTTTCACGGCATATGGAAAAGCTCATTTTAAAGATTTCCTAAGCCCTGATTTTTCTGTTAGCTATTTTCATTAACTTAAAGCTATTGAGAATTAGCCTGTGTAAAAAGCCACGCTTTTTCGAGGTTTGAGGGCTTACCGTGAAAAGTCAGGTCATCTCCTCTCAGATTTTCGTCTCTTAAGGGATTTCCAGAAATTAAATTATTCAATTTTGGGAGCGAAGATGATATTGTTGCTTTAACTTAGGATGCATCCCAATTTGGCAGATTTATTTTGTAATGCGAGCATCTTGCTCGTCGCCATTTATATATGCAAGCGTCTCGCTCACACTACATATTCCAAAATAGGATGCTCCCGTAAGTTAATTGTTTTACTAAAATTTTTCCCACCCAATTCCCTATTCATTCATATTTCGGTAAGTCGCAACAGCAGAAGGCGATATCCGGTTCAAATAGCGGAAGATCCAATATTTAAAGATGGTATCTAAAATCACCGGAAATGTGGCAATAAATAAGAAGATAAAATCTCGATTTGCTGGTAATCCCCAATGGCGTGATACTCCTTCTAAGAGTACTTCCCAGCCATGAGGAGAGTGGAATCCCACAAATATATCAGTAAACAAAATGATGATAAATGCCTTAGCACTATCACTAAGTCCATAAACAATATGATCAAAGAAATCTTTGATCACAACAATAGAAGACTTGCTGACGACCAAAAGCCAAATAAAAGCACCTACTGAGAAAATATCTGCAAAAACATTTTTAACTGCATTAGCACTTTCTTTTTTAAATTCTTCAGCAATCTCAACAGCCCTCTTTTTCAATTCAGTTTCCATCTGCTCAGATGCTAGTGGAGGGGCTTTCATAATCAGATTTTCAAACTTCAGCTTTTCTTCAAATCTTTGTAATTCTACAAGGGCTTCTTCCTCCATTTCTGAATTTAGGAATATTTGCATTTGCTCATTGTTTCTAAACCGATCGGTAAGTGGGCCTACTACGAAAGCTTTTGCGATCTGATGCGTCAAAAGTGGTACAATAATTAATAATAAAATAAACCTAATAGATATTATTGTTCTTCTTTGAGCCTGACGAAAACTCTGAATTACCTCTTGTTCAGAATTCGGATCTAATTCAACTTGCAGACGACTGATAGTACTTAAAATAGAGCGTGGTAAAACGCCCATTGTATCGGCTTTACGCTTTGATTTGGGTTTGTTATCCGAGTTTTGATTTGATATCTTGGGTGGTAAAGTTGGAGCATTGACAAGCAAAGATTTGTCGTCAGATATCACAGAATTAGCTGGTATATTTGGAGGTTTTACTACTAAAGCTTTGGAAGTTATTTGATCAGAACTTGTTGTGTATTTTGATATAACTTGATCGATGTAATTTAGCTTTTCCAAAACTAAGGAAGGACTAAGATGTTCTATACCTACCTTTTGAAAACCTTTTTGATTCTCTTCATTTAGAAACCAACGACTTCCTCTAAACTCCGTCAGTCGCATTCTGGCAATTTTTAATAGCTTGTTGAGGTCTGACTCAAAATAATCCATCACGCTGTTACTGTATATGGCTGAGTCAATGTCTATTTTATTACCATTGAAATGCTTGTCTTCTATTTCCTTAATCTTTAATGCTGCATCGTAAGCTTCATGTAAAGAACGTTCAGGAGTCTGTAAGTACCATCGATAAGCAGCAAGTAAGAAAGAATAGATTTTTTGGCTAAAAACAGAGTTTTTCATTGCAAACCATCATCCAGCACTATTTGGTGATTCTTAACCTTAAGTTAACGCACGAGGTATACTAGCAAATCTACAAGGAGAAAGTTTGTGGTTTCTCATTCGGTTTGGATTGTTGGCACTAGTCGTAGTGGTAAAACGGCTCGCTTGGTAGAGCAATTTTGTAATTGGGTAAAATCGGAAAACCAATATACTGAATCATTTTATACTAAAAGCTCAGGTCGTAAAAAAAGTAGTTATGTACCCGAATTTTTATATCTTAAACAAACAGAGCCAGGAGTTTTAGTCTTAGCTGCCAATGATGATAATCGTCGAGAGTTAGGAGATATAATTGTTACATCTACCTTGGGAAAATATCCGGTTCGTGCCAAGACGCCACTAGGTTTTTTTCAGGATGAAGTTGTTTTATTTTGGCCATTGCTAATTAACTCGTTGAATTTGAAGGCACAGTTTCCGGTACGATTGCGGCCAGAAACAGAGCAAGAGTTAGCAACCAAACTCTGGCGTCCTCAATTAGACGAAGAAATTTTACGGATTGCAGGAGTAAATGAGTCTCGCCTGGTGCGTCGCATCCTAGACTTATTACAATTAGCAGCTTACAGTGGTACTCCTTGCGAAGATATTGCCCAGATTTTGGCAAAGGGTCTGGGAGAAAATACTACAACTTTAGAGCCGGAATTTTTGGCATCTTTGCTGCTAGATTGGCGTAACTGGTGTTTAGAGAGAGGTTTATTGACTTATGGCATTATTACTGAACTTTATAGTCAATATTTATTAAGCGATCGCAATTACCAACAGCATTTAACTAAACGCTATCAGGCGGTACTGGCAGATGATGTCGATGACTATCCTAGCGTAGCGCGTCTTTTGTTTGAGTTGCTATTAGATCAAGGCGCAGTTGGCGCATTTAGCTATAATCCCGACGGTGCAGTGCGATTGGGATTGGGAGCAGATCCCAACTATTTAGAAGGGTTAGCAGAGCGTTGTCGGGTAGAAATCTTGAACGGGCCGCCTCCAGAGTCTCTGAGCGAGCAACTGACTAAACAGATGGTGGAATTAGTCACAGAACCGATGGTACTGTTGAGTTTACCAAAAACAGTGTATTCAATTCAAACCACCTCCCGCGCCCAATTATTGCGGCAAACAGCAGAGGAAATTGCTAATGCCATTCAATCAAAGCAAGTGCAACCAGAAGAAGTGGCGATTATTGCACCAGGTTTAGATGCGATCGCTCGTTATACTCTAGTAGAAATCCTCGTTAAACAAAATATCCCAGTAGAATCGCTGAATGACCAACGTCCCCTAATTAGTTCGCCCGTCATTCGTGCATTACTCACCATGCTTTCCCTAGTTTATCCCGGCTTGGGACGCCTCGTAGATCGGGATGCCGTCGCCGAAATGCTGGTTGTATTGAGCAGGAAACAACAACCACCAGAAAACTCTACAGACGCGATGAATCCTAAAGACGCGATGAATCGCGTCTCTACAAATATTGACCCGGTACGTGCTGGTTTGATTGCAGATTACTGCTTTGTACCCCATCCCGATCGTCCCAACTTGCTACCAGTGTCAGCCTTTGAGCGCTGGGATAGAATCGGTTATGCAGCGACTACAGCTTATAATCAGATATTAGAGTGGTTAGAACAGCAGCGATCGCAACAAGAATTGCGGTTAATTCCCAGTCCCATTTCCCTTTTAGATAGAGCAATTCAGCGTTTTTTGTGGAATGGTAGTAATCTCCCCTACGAACAACTAGCAGCACTGCGGGAATTATTAGAAACCGCTCAACATTACTGGGAAATTGACACCAGATTACGACAAATTGCCCCAGTTGAGACAACGCCTCACACAACTATTATCGAATTCATTCAATTACTGCGACGTGGTACTATCACCGCCAACCCTTACCCCGTGCGCCCCATTGGTGGAGCGAGAAAGGCTGTCACCTTAGCAACTATATTTCAATATCGATCTAGTAGGCGATCGCACCGTTGGCATTTTTGGCTGGATGCTGGTTCTCCTCTATGGGCGAAAGGTGGTGCAGCAACTTTATTCGGTGCGCCGTTTTTCCTGCGAGACAGATTAGGCGAACCCTGGACAGCAGAAGATGAAAAATTGGCAGAAGAACAAAGACTGCGAAGGATTTTGACAGATTTACTCTCTCGTGTATCCGAGAAAGTTTATTTGTGTCACAGCGATTTAGCCGTAAATGGACAAGAACAATTAGGGCCGCTGTTACCTTTAGTAAATGCCTGTGTAACGGTTATTTCTGAATCTACTGTTAATTGAATAGCTCAAGCTCAGATCCCTGACTTCTTGAAGAAGTTCGGGGATCTAGTTATTCACGAATGATTAAGTCGGGCTATAGCCGATTTCTCTATCCAAAAATCTTATAACTTATTAATCACTTTAAATTATCAATTTAACAAACAAAAATATTTGTTTCTATTAACGGAACTTCCTAGAATATTTGGGGGTGAAATCAGCCAAACAGCAATCAGGTTGAGTTTCGCTTTCTAGTCTCAAGCAAAAAGTTTGTGACGAGGTAAGCAATTTGAACATCCTAGAATTTTCTCTATTGGTATGGTTCGGCTCATTTGTTGCCGGATTTTTGGGGGCACTAACTGGGTTAGGCGGTGGAGTCGTAATTGTCCCCTTTTTAACATTGGTATTTGGGGTTGATATTCGTTATGCGATCGGTGCTTCATTAGTATCTGTAATTGCTACATCTAGTGGAGCCGCATCTGCTTATGTTAAAGAAGGATATACAAATGTGCGACTGGGAATGTTCCTAGAAGTAGCAACAACATTTGGTGCAATATTTGGGGCAATTCTAGCAGCAAAAATTTCCACGAGATCGCTTGCTGTTGTCTTTGGCATCGTTTTACTTTATTCGGCGTACTTATCCCGTCAGAGCCAACCCGAACACCTCAAAAATTTGCCGCCAAATTCTCTGGGAATCCGTCTTAAGCTGAATGGTACTTATCCAACTCCCACAGGAGAACAGTCTTATAATGTGCGCGGAGTGCCCTTAGGATTTGGATTAATGTTTATCGCCGGTATACTTTCAGGATTGCTTGGTATTGGTTCGGGAGCGCTCAAGGTGTTAGCAATGGATAAAATAATGCATATTCCCTTTAAAGTGTCAACCACCACCAGCAATTTTATGATTGGGGTGACAGCTGCGGCTAGCGCTGGCATATATCTGAATCGGGGTTACATCGATCCCGGATTAGCAATGCCTGTGATGTTAGGAGTACTATTTGGTGCTTTATTAGGAGCGCGGGTATTAGTCAGAGCCAGAGTAGAGCTTTTACGAAATATTTTCAGCGTTGTGATTTTGGTGCTTGCGGTAGAAATGATTTACAAAGGTCTAACGGGGAGGCTTTAGAATTGTGAACAGCAGGCGTAATAAATCTGAACAACGCTTTGAGCAATTTCTCGGCAATCTGTTAAGGATTGGAGTCATTATTGCCAGCACTTTGGTTTTGATAGGTGGAATTTTGTATTTAATTCGCCACGGAAATGAGCCTCCCAATTATCAGTTTTTTCGCGGAGAATTACCAGAGTTTCGTAGTCCATCAGGGGTAGTGACATCTTTTGAATCTGGTCGTCGCCGTGGCATTATTCAACTTGGACTATTAGTATTGATTGCTACTCCAGTTGTTAGAGTAGTCTGTTCCCTATTAGCTTATGTACGACAACGAGATTTTACTTATATTATTGTGACTTTGATTGTACTGTTTGGATTGTTATACAGTTTGATTGGCGGATATTTGTGAGTGTTTTGTAATAGTGATTTTTAATATAAATTTCGTGACCGAGAAATAAAAAGATACAAGCCCCTAAATTTATTAATGGGGATTATTAATTTTGAATTTTGAATTTTGGATTTTGAATTTGGAGCAAAGCGATGTGACTGTGGTTGAATTGGAACAGGAGAACGAGCGGGGACTTGATCGCGCCTTAAGAGCAAAGGAATACTGAGAAGTCCCAAAATCATGACTACTCCGGTCATTATCCAAACCATTAACCTATTTGGTTTATAATCTGCTCGTTCAATTTGCCAGAAAACTTGGTTGTATCGCCATGCAGCTAAGGCAATAATCGAAATACCAAAAATTACCAAAGCAACACCCAAATTTTCCGAGTTGGATAGTTGATGTACCGGAGGTTCTTGTTGAGTAATAGCAATATTCAACTGGCGCAGAAATATACCAAATCGGGCAATAGCAAAACCAAAGCCAATCAATGCAATAGAAGTGCGTAGCCAAGCCAGAAATGTCCGTTCATTCGCTTGATGCTCCCTTTGACGATCAATTTTCGGTATTTTATCCATAATTATCTTCTGAAGCTAACAGGACTTACGCAACTGGCACAATTGCCCTCGGTGCGGCGAAAGCGCACCTTCAATATCAACAAGATATTAATACTTACAGCCCAAGCGATGCCAGAATCTTTACAGCGTTAAAATATTAAATAAGGTAAAGATGTATATCAGAGTTAAAATCAATGGGACTATTCGGATTTGGCAAAAAGTCAGTTATGCCCACACCTGAAGAAGCTTTGTCAGGAAGGGCACAATCTATGTCAGTACCTGCCGCTCATTATGTCAACAAGAATCCCTTAAAACCTCCTTATCCCGATGGATTAGAGAAGGCAATCTTTGGCTTGGGCTGTTTTTGGGGTGCAGAACGCAAATTCTGGCAACTTAAAGGAGTTTACACTACCGCAGTCGGTTATGCTGCTGGTTTAACACCCAATCCTACTTATGAAGAGGTATGTAGTGGAAGAACTGGCCACAATGAAGTGGTGTTAGTTGTGTTTGATCCCAAAGTGATTAGTTATGCCGAATTGCTCAAAGTCTTTTGGGAAAGCCACAATCCCACCCAAGGAATGCGCCAAGGTAATGATACTGGCACTCAATACCGTTCGGGAATTTATGTATATTCCGAAAATCAAAAGCAGCTAGCAGAAGCATCGCGGGAAGCTTATCAGGAAGCTCTCAACGGTGCAGGTTATGGCAAGATTACTACGGAAATCTTGGATGCACCGGAATTTTACTACGCCGAAGCTTACCATCAGCAATACCTCGCTAAAAATCCCAACGGGTATTGTGGTTTAGGAGGGACAAATGTATCTTGTCCCGTGGGTGTAGTTGAATCACAAGTTAGTAGTTAGAAATAGAGTAGGGGCGCACATCTGTGCGCTTCTACTTAAAATACAGCTTTGAGTACAGCGATCGCTCGAATCCACAACATAATACTAATAGGCGCTCCCAGTAGAATACCAGCGATCGCCCAACCTCTCTGATGGGCTTTGAATTGTTCAATACTGCGCCACGGCCTACTTTTCCAAGCCCATTCATTGCCTTTAGCGCCGAGTGCGATCGCCATTAACCACCAACCATGCGGTATAAAACAGAATAGACCATACCACACTTGATTCGGCCACATCCACAACCAAGGCATCAGAAATGCGCCCCAATTCCAACCTAGGATTTCCTCTGGGACTATCTCCTCGTGATTATTGATACCACATCCAGAATTGTTAATTATTTCTTTTAGTGGTACAAGCTGATTCTTGCTTGTAGATTTGATAGCCAGACCAGATTTTAGAGCATTCAGCGCTTGACTAGCACTAGTGAACCGTTGTTCTGGAGCGGGTTCAATCAACTTTTGTAGCCAACTGACAAAACTGGGACTGAGGTTAACTCGGTCTGTAAATTGCAGTCGCAAATCCTGCTGGGGTAAATCAGAGGGAGAAGTCCCAGTGAGCAAATGAATTAAAGTTGCCCCCAGTGCATAAAGGTCTGAAGCTGGAACCGCTCGACCACCAAATTGTTCCATTGGGGCATAACCATAAGTACCGACAACGGTAAAAGTAACACCTTCTCTTGCCGCTTTATCCTGAACTGCACCAAAATCAACTAAATAAATCCGATTATCGTCGCCCCAGATTAAATTACTCGGTTTAATATCTCTATGCAATACCCCTGGATTCAACTCATGTAGATAGGTGAGAATATTTAAAATCTCAACAGCAATTTTTCTAGCTCGCTTTTCAGTAAACCTTTTGCCAACAGCAAGTTTATCCTTGAGTGATTCACCAGGGATATATTCTTGTATTAAGGCAAACCAGAGTGTGCGATCGTCGATACAAAAATAATCAATATACTGCGGGATTCGGGGATGATTTAACTGTTTAAGAATTTGTGCTTCTCTCTCAAAAAGTTTCAAATCATCCCACTGTACGGTACCACCAAAGGCCAAAAGTTTGACCACAACAATAGAATTTTCGCCATCAGAGGCTTGTAAATCCAATGCTTGCCAAGTTTGGCGAATTCCATTGTTACCAAGTTGGCGTTGAATTTGATAACGGTCTTGTAATATCTGTTCTGGTTGCAGCATCTGACACCTGCTGGCAGTTTACGCTGATTTGATTCCCTATACTATTCAAGGATAGTCATTATCTACAAAAACTGTCGGAGCCAGATAATTTTATTAAAAAAGGAGTATCTCAGCCGTGAGAAAATTTACAACACTTGATGAATTTGAAGAAGAGTACTTCCGCAAGCATCCGGAAGAAATTGACGATTATTTGACCGAGATATTTCAGGAATATTCACAAGACAACGATTCCGGCGCGTTGTTGGCATCCTTGCACGTCGTTGCTGCTGTGCGGAAAATTAGTGACACTATTGGGTGCAGAATGTGGGTTAAAGATAATTTTTGCGATAGTAAGCTTGATATTCAGCAGACAGCAGAGGTTCCCACCAATCACGATGATTGAGATACCATTCAACAGTTAAACGTAAACCCTCAGCAATTGTTACTGAAGGTGTCCAACCAAGCTGAGTTTTAATTTTGTTCGCGTTAATTGCATATCTCCTGTCATGTCCCTGTCTATCCTTGACAAAAGTAATCAACTGCTTTGCTGGACGCACTGGTAAATCAGGTGCTAATTCATCCATCATCTGACATAAAAGTTGAACGAGATTAATATTTTCCACCTCATTGTTGCCACCAATATTGTATGTTTCTCCTGGTTCGCCATGATTGATTACCACATCCAGAGCAAGACAATGATCGCCCACATAAAGCCAATCCCGGACATTTTTACCATCGCCATAAACAGGTAATGGTTTCCCGATCAAAGTGTTGATACACATCAGGGGAATTAGCTTTTCGGGAAACTGATAAGGGCCGTAATTATTAGAGCAATTTGTAATAATAGTTGGAAGTTGATAAGTATGATAATAAGCACGGACTAAATGATCGCTACCTGCTTTTGAAGCTGAATAGGGACTATTGGGAGCGTAGGGTGTAGTTTCACAAAAAGCTGCATCATCTGCACCCAAACTACCGTAAACTTCATCAGTAGAAACGTGCAGGAAACGATAATCAGATGGCTGTGCTTTTGTTTTCCAATGTTGCCGAAAAGCTTCTAGTAGGGTGAAAGTTCCTACTACATTAGTTTGCACAAAAGCAGCCGGGCCAAGAATGGAACGGTCAACATGAGATTCAGCAGCAAAATGGGCGATAGTATCAATACTTTCTGTTGATAATAACTCGTCTATGATGGTGCGATCGCAAATATCCCCCTGCACAAACCGAAAATTTTCTCTTCCCTCAACCAGCGCCAAATTCAGACGATTACCTGCATAAGTAAGAGCATCCAACACCACCACGCGATCATCTGGATAAACCTGACACCAATGATGTACAAAATTTGCCCCAATAAACCCTGCGCCCCCAGTAACTAATAACCGCCGATTCATTCAATTTCCTCTCTTCTCTCTGTATTCTCAGTGCCTCTGCGGTAGCCTGCGGCAAGCCTCTACGTCTCTAGGTTTGTATTATTTAAAATATTTTTTCCTCAACTTCCCGTATATCTTCTGAGCGAGTAATTTTGCCATCCGTATTTTAGTCAAATCCTTAATATTAGATGGCTGTTGGATTTTATGGTCAAAAAACTCATTTAACTCATTCAAAATAACTTGAAAACGCTGAATAATATTTTCAGTACGATGTTCAATTAAAAACTCTTCAGGCAAACTCAACACTACCGAAGATTCAATCACCTTCAAAATACGTTGGACATCATATTCTTGAGAATATCCAGCAATTTTATAGCAATTAAACCCTGGATCTAAATAATCAGCCAGTCCACCATTAACACTAGAAAATACTTGGCAGCCACAGGCAATAGCTTCCATTGGTTGCAGTCCAAATCCTTCACTAACACGCTGTTGTGCCCAGTACTCAGCAGAATCATAGAGGTAAACCTTAGCTCGGTTGAATAGTCCAGGTAAATCCTCAACGTATGAATCAACAACCAATACTTTACAACGTTTTTCTAACGCTGGAATCAATTCTTTCATTAAATACTCAGAAGACTTCCGAGCCTGAACTAAAACATCAATATCCCGTTCCAAACCTAAATTTTGAAACTCATCAGAAATTTGATTTGGCAAATAATAAATGAGAGAATTGGGTGATTTTTCCCCCCAATATCCCATTGTATAGCGGCTAACAGTGATGATTGGAATACTTGCAGGTAGCCTAAATGGATAACCTGCACTATGTGCATGGTAAACAACATTGTATTGTTTAAGTTTAGCCACGAGTTGAGCTATATCAAATCCCCAACTGATGACAAAAATTACATCACTTAAATTTTGCTCTTTTAGCAAATCATCAAGGAAAAGTTTATCTTGTTCCCGTTGACGGTAAGTTACAACATCAGCACTACAGAAATTCTGAGCTAGATTAAGTGCTTTTAACTCAGCCCAAAGACCACCACAAGCAAATTTGCCATCTGTACCGGGGAGTAAGAAGTAAAGTTTTCTCATAATTTTTTTTAGGGCAGTGGGGACTGGGAGGAGATGAGAGAGCAGGGGGAGATGGGGAAGATAAGGGAAACATGGGAGTAAATTCTTCCTTATCCTGTCTCCCTTGCCCCTCTTCTCCCCTGCTCTTTTCATTCTTGCCAGCCCACTTTAACAAAATGTGCCTCACGCCCCCAAACGTCGCGTGTACGGGTAATATTTTCAATTGCTAGATTAAAAGGAATGGCAGTAGTTAGGTAACGCTGCGCCACAGAACCTAAATCAGGTGCAAGTTCAGCAGCTGTCGTTGCTGCTAACCCCAAACCGATAAGTTGCTCGATTGGTCGAAATGGTAGCAACAGATGCACGCCCACAGCTAGTCCAGCTGTTAAGAGCATGGCTACTGATAAATTTGTGCCGCAACGAGGATGTACAGCCAAATCCCATTCTCCACTTGTGATGCGATGTCGAGCAAGTGTGACTGCACGCCGCAAATCACTAATATTTACCTCACCATAGAGATAGAATCCCTGCTCAGTGGACAAACCACCTAATAGTTCATTATCTAGTTGAACGTTAATAGATTCTCCTATGGCAGTATAGGAGGCACTTTTTGATTCGCTCAGAACCCAAACAGTTGCGTGTTCTAGAGCGTGAACCTGCCGTAGCATCAAAATTTCTTTCAACCCTGGGATAAACGATAGCTGTCTGAGTAAGTCAGTATCTTGTGTGGGTTGCGGAAAGTCTGAAAATTGGTCTTCAAGACTCGGAACTTTCTCAGATACGGGTGTCGTAAAATTAAAGTTCAAAAATTCAAAGGGAGACCAGCTACCCTGAAAAGAAGCGGAAGTATTCATTGGAACACTGCTCCCAAAGCCGATGGGGCAACATAGATTTCTTTCAAATGTAACGCTTGCACCACTGAATTGTTGCTAATTTTTGTGGATGATTATTGAGTTTGGGGATTGGGCATTGTAGATTATTCTCCTCAATCCCCAATCCCCTCTCCCCTCTCATTTGTCGTTGCTGATGCGTAAGTCCTAGAAATTTTGATCTTTATAGTTTCCGAGTCCGAAGGTCAGCTGGCTCCACTAACATAAACTCCGGCTGAGTGAAGGACTCGGAACTTTTGGTAGATTGTTCACACTGAAATAAAGGCGTGAGGAGGGGAAAATCAGTAAACCTCAAAATTAGCTAGTCATTATACCAGACCAGAGCAATTACGTTGCTACTAGTAAATTGTTTATTCGATCTGGTTAGGTAGAGTGCAGCAATTGACATCATTCAAACAGACTTTGCCCCACTGTAAAGCCCAGCGGACAAGGGCTACTCGATTTTCTGTCTCGGTCTTGGTGAGAATGTTACTGATATGGTTATCAACTGTACGCTTGCTAATCTCCAGTTTTCCTGCAATCTCTTGGTTAGTTAAGCCAGCGGCTACTAAGTCGATAATTTGCAGTTCTCTGTCTGAAAGACTAACGGGGGTCTCAGACTTGCCACCAGCCATGACTATTTCTATCCTCCCTTGGTATATGTACTTAATCGCTCTTTCTAATTCTAGAAGATTCTTTTGTTGGTAGGGGTTTCAAGTGTTAGCAGTAATCCGATTGTCAATATTTTCTTTGGATTTCAAGTTGGCATAAATAAAATTTACGCAGAATATTAAGTAATTAATATAGCTAATTATAGCAAATATCTCGTCTAAGCACTGACCTAAAATAAGCGAGATTAGAAGTATATATATGCTATATGAGTAGTAAAAATTGCTATTTAATTCTATGAAGGACTGGCGACAGATTAGCAACAATTGCTGTAGATTTTATACTGTAAATTCCTAATCCTAAATCGAAATCTAAAATTGAAAATGAGATGAGCAATTCCCGTGTTTTGTGCCTCGGTGAAATTTTGTTTGATTGTTTAGCCGATCAATTAGGGCTAAAGCTGGAAGAAGTGAAATCTTGGACTCCCTATCCAGGAGGAGCACCAGCAAATGTAGCCTGTGCTTTAGTCAAGCTGGGAACGCCAGCAGGCTTTATTGGAGCCGTTGGCGAAGATGAACCAGGAAATGCACTGGTCAAACTATTACAAGATGTAGGTGTAGAGACGACGGGGCTACAACGGCATTCCACAGCACCAACGCGGCAAGTTTATGTTACACGGGATCTAGCTGGCGATCGCACCTTCGCCGGATTTGGTCAGTACGATACCGCAGAATTTGCCGATACTCGCCTACAAGCTAAACAATTGCCAGATTCGCTGTTTCAAGAGGCAGATTTTCTGGTTTTGGGTACTTTGGAATTAGCCTATCCTGAAAGTGAAGAGGCAATTCACCGCGCTTTAGAGTTAGCAGAACATTACGATTTGAAGATTGTGCTGGATGTCAACTGGCGTCCTGTATTTTGGAAAGAGCCAAACATCGCCCATCAAAAAATTCCAGAATTAGTTAAGCGAGTCGATTTCCTCAAACTCTCCAAAGAAGAAGCTGAATGGCTATTTGAAACCGCAGATCCCGGAGCCATCACTTACCGCCTGGCTTCAATTGAAGGAGTACTAGTCACAGATGGCGAAAATGGTTGCACCTACTGTCTGGGCGAAAATGAAGGCAAATTACCCTCGTTTTCCATTCCCGTAGTTGATACAACGGGTGCAGGAGATAGCTTTTTGGCAGGATTCATCCACCAACTGAGTCAGTATGGTATTCACAGCTTGCGGGATGCAGAAACAGCAAAACGCATTGTAACTTATGCCAGTGCTGTTGGAGCGCTGACTACTATTAAAGCAGGTGCGATCGCTTCTCAACCTACTGCTGCTGAAGTCGAAGCTTTTCTAGCCGGACATCAACTCTAGAAACATAAGTACACCCGTAGGGGCACGGCATGCCGTGCCCCTACACCTTGCGATTTAATGTTGTACTATATCAGCCTTTGGTGGCTGATATAGCGGCTAAAAAATGGGTCAATTCTGCGGTCATATTGCATAATAAACATAATTTTTGGCTATGCTCAAAAGCCCTCTCCGATATCCTGGCGGTAAGTCAAAAGCAATAAATCAAATAGTTGAATATTTACCAGAGAGCTTTTCTGAATTTAGAGAGCCTTTTGTGGGTGGTGGTTCTGTATTCATTTATTTAAGACAAAAGTTTCCCGATCTCAAAATTTGGATTAACGATTTAAACAGCGAACTATTTTTATTCTGGAATATTGCCCAATCTGATCTAGCTCAGTTAATTAAAGAGATTCGGCATATTAAAGTTAAATATACAGATGGCAAATTACTATTTGTAGAGTTGACTAAGGTAGATGTCAATAATTTATCTGATTTAGAAAGAGCAGTCCGCTTTTTCGTCCTCAATAGAATTACTTTTTCGGGAACTGTAGAATCAGGAGGCTTTTCACAAGAGGCTTTCCATAAAAGATTTACTGATTCTTCAATAGAACGACTAGAAAAGTTAGAAAGTATTTTATCAAAAAATGTCAAAATTACTAATTTAGATTACAGTCACCTATTGAAACCAGAAGGAGAAAATCCATTTTTATTTTTAGATCCCCCCTATTTTAGTGCAACAAAATCAAAGCTATATGGTAAAGACGGTGACTTGCACACTTCTTTTGAACATCAAAGATTTGCTGAACTTTTGCAACAATGTCATCATCACTGGCTAATCACATACGACAACTCATCACAAATTCGAGAAAATTTTCAATGGGCTAATATTTCCGAGTGGGAATTGCAGTATGGGATGAATAACTATAAGCAGAGTGGTGCGGCTAAAGGAAAGGAGTTATTCATTACTAATTATGAAGTTAAACTTTCTTTGGATAAAAAACTACAAAATCAGAACCTTGTTAATCCAGCTTTGCAGTTAAGTATTGATATTTTAAGCTAACTTTGATAACTTCCAATTTTCCGGTAGGATAGCTCCCATGCACTTCAACTTAGCTACAATCTACAACACTACAAACCTTAGCTATGATCACTTCCCAAATCCCTGCACAAGAATCCTCTGCTAGTTGGCACATACTGCTGCAACAATTAATAGATGGCCAATCCTTATCCCGGACTCAAGCTGCGGAATTGATGCAAGGGTGGCTCAATGAAGCGGTTCCCCCGGAGTTATCAGGGGCTATTTTAACAGCGCTGAACTTTAAAGGCATTTCTGCCGACGAGTTGACCGGCATGGCTGAAGTATTACAATCTCAATCAAGATTGGGGAATGGGCAAGAATTCACTCAATCCTCAATCCCCTTAATAGACACCTGTGGCACTGGTGGAGATGGATCATCAACCTTTAATATTTCTACGGCGGTTGCATTTGTTGCCGCAGCTTATGGCGTACCTGTTGCTAAACACGGCAATCGTTCAGCGTCAAGCCTCACGGGAAGTGCAGATGTGTTGGAAGCCTTGGGTGTAAACTTGAGTGCCTCTAGTGAAAAAGTCCAAGCAGCACTATCAGAAGTAGGGATCACTTTCTTGTTTGCCCCTGGTTGGCATCCAGCACTTAAGGCAGTTGCCCAATTGCGGCGGACTCTCAAGGTGCGAACGGTGTTTAATTTACTTGGGCCCTTAGTAAATCCCTTGCGTCCAACTGGGCAAGTGGTAGGTTTATTTACTCCCAAACTTTTGGCAACTGTTGCCCAAGCTTTACAAAATTTGGGTAAGGAAAAAGCAATTGTGCTACACGGGCGAGAAAAACTTGATGAGGCTGGGTTAGGAGATTTAACTGATTTGGCGGTGTTATCAGAAGGAGAAGTACAGTTAACTACCATTAATCCCCTAGATTTGGATTTAATCCCTGCTCCCATAGGTATGCTTCGGGGTGGGGATGTCGAAGAAAATGCGGCGATTCTCAAGACGGTGCTGCAAGGCAAGGGAACTCAGGCACAACAGGACGCAGTTGCTTTAAATGCCTCGTTGGCGTTGCAAGTAGCGGGTACGATCGCACTGCTCGATCATGCTCAAGGGATTAAAATCGCTAAGGATATCCTACAAAGTGGGGCTGCTTGGACGAAGTTGGAGGAGTTAGTTGAGTTTCTGGGGAATTAATTTGCGATCGCAATTGCGGACGAAATTCTACGACATTACGTTTGATGGTGACATCATAGTTACCAAAAAAGTCATGTCCTAGAAGTCCAGTTTCTAGTTCCGCACCTGCGATCGCTACTGGTACTTTATTTACTATTACCCCGCCAACTGCCATCGAATTAACATAGCCCACAGGAAATTCTACAGCTCTGGAACTCGCGGTGTTTGCCTTAGCTTTTCCCACTGGTACTATTCTCAAGGTATTTGCCATCTGTTGAGTGATCACAGTACCACTGGCTCCCGTATCCACAATCATCTCAAATTTCTGCTGACCATTGAAGGTGACTTCTACAATTGGCGTGCCACCAGCCCGCCTTTTAATTGGGGCAGTAAATACTGCTTGATCTGGAATCACCACTGCTGATGAGGGCAAAGCTGGCTCTGTTGGTAAAGGTGTTGTTGCTACAGGAGGTGTTAAAGGTGAGGTATACTTTGGTGTGTTTGCTGCTTGGGGAACAACTACTACTATCCTCTTCGGTTCGGCAACGCGCACAGGGCGAGGAGTAGCTTTCAGTTGGGCATATTTGATTTGACGCTGATATTCTGTGATTTTGGATTGAGCGAACCGAAATTCTGGGGTTTGTCGCTGCACTTTTTGCATCAGCGCGATCGCATCCTGATATTGACTCGCCACCAAATTCCAATCATCTGGAGATTGAGCAGATTGACTGATACTCCAGGCGCTAACAGCTTTGTCTAGCCCCATCTCAAAAACACTGGGTTCACTTTCAGAAGTCTCTTGCGGCTGCGCTTCTGGGGTAGCTGCTGGTTTTACTGGTTCTACAGCAGGCTGTACTGATGCCAGATCCCCAATTGGCGTAGGTTGCTCATTGCCACCAGTTGCAGTGTACCGTTTGTCTTCACTACAGGCAACACACAAAACCGCTAGAGAGCTTGATAAAAAAATTAGGGTTGCACGGGATAAAAAAGACTGAAGCATAATTAATATTAACTGCCCAAGCTTCTCTAAATCTACTCTCGCGTACTTATTTGCTCTTGAAAGATTTTGGATATTTAATTTTTAATTAACTACTCTCAAAGCTCCTAATTGCTTAACTGCATGGGATAATTAACAATCGCAGTCCTGGGGCATGGAGAACAGAAAATAGGGAATAGGAAAAAGTTTTACCAATGCCCCGTGCCCAATCCCCAATCCCCAATTTATCGCCTATGCCTCTGATTGACGCAATACCAGCTTTACTTGTCCTAGCAGATGGAACCACTTATCGCGGTTGGTCTTTCGGTGCTACGGGAACCGCGATCGGCGAAGTAGTGTTCAACACTGGCATGACCGGCTATCAAGAAGTCCTGACCGACCCTAGTTACTGCGGTCAAATAGTCATTTTTACCTATCCTGAATTGGGGAATACTGGTGTCAATTCTGAAGATGAGGAATCAGACGGCCCCCAAGTCCGAGGTGCGATCGCGCGGAATATTTGTCACCGACCAAGCAACTGGCGATCGGCACAATCTTTACCTGACTACCTGAAACAGAATCAAGTACCAGGGATCTACGGCATCGATACCCGCGCCCTCACCCGCAAAATTCGGATGTTTGGAGCCATGAACGGCGGCATTTCTACAGCCATTCTTGATGAGGCAGAATTGCTAGAGCAGGTACTAGCGGCTCCCAACATGGCAGGATTAAATCTGGTTCGTCAAGTCACCACCCCAACGGCTTATGAATGGTCAGATCCCACAATTCCAGCTTGGGAATTCAACTCTGAAGCTGCGGAAAATCTTGGGGAACCCTTTACCGTTGTTGCCCTTGACTTTGGCGTCAAACGCAATATCTTGCGTCGCCTAACAAGTTATGGTTGTCGGGTAATTGTTGTACCTGCTGATACGTCACCAGAGGAAATCCTCAATTACAATCCAGATGGTGTGTTTCTTTCTAATGGCCCTGGCGACCCTGCTGCCGTCACTGAAGGGATTGCAACTGCCAAAGCACTTCTGTTAAGTCAAAAACCCATCTTTGGTATTTGTATGGGACACCAAATTTTAGGTCATGCACTAGGAGCAGAAACTTATAAACTCAAATTTGGTCATCGTGGTTTGAATCAGCCTGCGGGCTTACAACAACGGGTAGAAATTACCAGCCAAAACCATAGTTTTGCTATCGACCCAGATTCTTTACCGACAGCAGTTGTGGAAATCAGCCACTTAAACTTAAACGATCGCACCATTGCCGGGGTACGTCACAAATCTCTACCTGTGTTCTCCGTCCAGTATCACCCAGAAGCCAGTCCTGGCCCACACGATGCTGATTACTTGTTTGAGCAATTTGTTCAATCCATGCGAACAGCACGTCAAGCTGTGGCAGAGGTAAGGTAAAAATGGGGAATAGTGAAGAAGCAGGGGAGCAGAGAGCAGGGTGAAAATTCCTCCTCCCTCCCCCCTGCCCCTCTGCCTCTTGTCCCCAATCCCCTATTCCAGTAGATTGTAGACAATTTGCTCAAAAACCATCTATACTTGAGCGTTCACTTTAACTCATGAGGAGGGAATTATTGCTGAGCCACTGAATCTAACCGTTAGCCTGAGGGGCACTCGTGAAGTCCGGGATAACTGTCAGCTATTCCGCCTCACAGGTTTGTTAGATGCTTTTTCTGAGCCGACATTTCGCAAGACACTTGGCAGCAAGATTGACGAGGGCCCTAAGCATATTATTTTGGATCTCTCACAAATCGACTTTGTTGATAGCTCTGGCTTGGGTGCTCTGGTGCAGCTAGCCAAGCAGGCTCAAACTGCTGATGGCACTTTGCAAATCGTCACTAATGCCCGCGTAACTCAAACAGTCAAGCTTGTTCGCCTAGAGAAGTTTCTCTCCCTGCAAAAATCAGTTGAAGACGCTCTAGAAAACGTCAAGTAGTCTTGATTGCTCGACCTGAGAGTTCAATTTAGCTATCCAGATTCAACATCGGGTAGCTTAATTTTTAAAACTTCTGGCAAAAAACCTCTCTCCTTGTGGGAGAGGAACAAAGCCAGTTGAGCTATTATATTTAAAGCTGAAGAATCACTAAAGATATAGACATCCAGTTCTGGGGATATGTAATCGTTGGTTAAAATATCGTCTAAATAATTAAGCTTGAGAAATTTGTAAGAATTACAAAGTTGGCATATCCGTCTATAGATAGATTTGACTCGATACTGTATAGTTAAAAATTGTCGCTTACTAAGTAAGCAGGTAATGTGATCAAGTGAAAGAGTGAATTTTATGTCAGAATTTTACTCTATCTTAGGCACAGACCACAATAAGTAGGCGAAATTTGGTTTATAGGCGTTGACATCAGGGTGATTTAAAATGCCAACTCACAATCAAAAAGATGAAATTAGGAAGTAATTTTGATAGTATTGATTATGCTAAGTATACTATCATGGCATACTTCAGAAAAATCAGTCTTTGCGAAGAATGCCTGCCAAATAGAGCCAGTGAAGGAATGATTTATTTGTGAAGTCACAGGAGGAAGAGCTATTAGATGGACAAGATGAAACTCGCAAACAGAGTTTATCTTGGGATCAAGCACTCTTGGCAACCACAGCGCCATTCCAACAAATTTCCCTCTCACAAGTACAACAAATTTCTCCTACTGCTTTAGCATACTTGGGGGATGCAATTTATGAGTTGTATGTTAGAATTTTCTATCTGCTGCCATTGCAGCGGTCAGGAATTTACCATCGTCTGGTAGTGGAGCAGGTAAGAGCGGAAACACAAGCGCTACATTTGCGATCGCTGATTCCTCATCTCAGGGACACCGAATTAGAAATTGTCCGACGGGGTAGAAACGCCGCTACAGGACGCCCTAAGCGACTTAATCCCGAAATTTATCAACAGGCAACTAGCTTAGAAACCTTAGTTGGCTACTTATATCTCACCGATTATCAGCGTCTAACTGAACTATTGCAAATACTTCGTATAGAAAAAGAGTGAGAACTCAATTTCAAAGTAGTCACAACAGTAGATTAGGTTCAAGAAATTGAGGTAATCGGGATGATCAACCATACGCTATATCCATAACTCAAATGCAGAATCAACCAAGAAAAGTAAGAACTTCTAGCGAACCAAATCGTGGACAACCCGTAAAAATTAAAGGTAAGCGTGTTGTTACCAATCCCAATCGCAAACCTAGAAAAATAGATAGCAACCCGGTTTCTGTTGCTAATCCGACTCGCAATCCCAGGAAAATAGATAGCAAACCCGTTTCTGTTGCTAATCCAACTCGCAATCCCAGAAAAATAGATAGCGACCCGGTTTCTGTTGTTAATCCGACTCGCAATCCCAGGAAAATAGATAGCGACCCGGTTTCTGTTGCTAATCCGACTCGTAATCCCAGGAAAATAGATAGCAACCCCCGACAACGAAATAGCAACTTCCCCCAGCCATCTGTCTCTACACAACCAATAGAAGAAGATAGCGATCTCATCTACGGTCGCCATCCAGTATTGAGTGCACTACAAAATCAGCGCAACCTCAACCGTCTCTGGATTACTACCCGTTTGCGCTACGATCCCAGCTTTCACCATTTTCTCCTGCAAGCGAAGGAAAACGGCACAGTTATTGATGAGGTTGAACCCAGGCGCTTAGACAATCTGACTAACGGAGCCAATCACCAAGGTGTGGCGGCACAAATTGCTCCCTACGCCTACATCGAATTGCCCGATCTAATTGAACAGTGCAAATCTGTAACCGATCCCGTAATTGTCGTAGCTGATGGAATTACTGATCCCCACAACTTGGGAGCAATTATTCGTACAGCCGAAGCAATAGGCGCTCAAGGATTGGTGATTCCCCAAAGAAGAGCATCTGGGATCACTTCCACTGTGATGAAAGTTGCAGCAGGCGCTTTAGAAAACTTTGCTGTAGCTAGAGTTGTCAACCTCAGCCGAGCTTTAGAAGAATTAAAAGAAGCTGGCTTTTGGATGTACGGCACTGCTGCAACTGGTAGCGAACCCTTGCATACAGTCAATTTCACTGGCCCAATCGTTTTGGTAATCGGCTCAGAAGGTGAAGGTCTGAGTATGTTAACTCAACGCTCCTGTGATTTTTTAGTATCGATTCCTCTACAGGGTAAGACTCCCAGCCTCAATGCTTCTGTAGCAGCAGGGATGGCGCTTTATGAAATTTATCGCCAGCGATCGCTAAATACGCTGCACTTAGATAAATTACAAAAAATCTCTTTGAAAAAATAACAGTAACAGAGTATAAAGAAATGTAAAAGATAATAAAGCACCATATCGTTTAACACCCTGTAGACGTTTATAAATTGGCTAAAACCATGAAAACCATTTGGCATAACCTCAAGGAAGTGTTGATTAACACGTTCGACTACATCGGCTTGGCTTGGTGGGTAGAGATTGTGACCCAGAATCCCCGTTGTACATACTACTTCGGGCCATTTCTGAGTTCTTATGATGCCAGATCCTCAAGCATTGGATATGTAGAAGATTTGGAGATCGAAGGAGCGCAGGGAATTGCTGTGCGTGTCAAACGTTGCAAACCTAATACCTTAACAATCGCTGAAGACTTGGGGGAAAGATTTGACCGCAAAGTACAGCCTGCCTTTGGCGGTCAAATTTAAGTTAGGCCAGAGAATAAACAGAACACGGGGATGTGGGGACGCAAAGATGCAAGAACGCAGGGACGCCAAGAGAAGTCTGTAGGAATATCCCGCAGAGTACATTGGCTTCCGGCGAACAAAACTTCTTCTTTGGATGACGCTGCGCGTAGCAAGATCCCGAAGGGTACAGAAGACACAGAGAATTCCTCAATGCGTCTTTTTCAATCACCACGTCACCACATCTTCCCCTCTCCGTTTCTTCTTCGTCAATAGTCAAAAATTTTTAACTATTGCGCCGTAAATCCCCCACTGAATCTGGTACTGCGGATCGGTGGCGGGATATATGGTTATTAAAACCAAAATCGTTCTCAACCAATATTTGGCAACATTGTTTTTATAGCTAACACCAAGCGTATTACCTTATTACTAATCTATTTACTATTAAAAAAAATCGATCACTAGAGCTATTGCTAAAAATCAGCGCGAGTGTTTTTCAGCCCATAACTGCGTAGGCGTAGCCCGTCGTAGACATCGCTGTTATTAGGGGAAATTGCGCCCCAATTGTTCGGTTCTACCACTTTCACCAGCACACAAATAGCTATAACCTCTTAAGTAGTAGTGAAATGTCTACCCTAGACGCTGTTAGTCGCTCTTGAATTAAGGGGTGAAAGCCTGTGTACAAATGGATATTGCCAAGCCTGAGCGAAATCTTGGCTGAAAATCAATCAAGTATAGCTGAATGTTCACCTGCTAAAGCAGAACGGCAGTGGCGTGTCAGCCTAGCAGCGACAGAACATTTGCTATTAAATACTTTAGCAGCTGCTTCAAAAGACACAACCCAAGGATTAGTTTTAACTGCACCAGCACCCTTATTTAGTCAGCCAAAACTAACTCAAAGCTTACAAACAGTAACTTTTACGGCAAAACCATTTAACCCCTTGGCGCTGATGCCATTTCAGATGCCAGATGCGGTGCCTGGGTTGGGCTGCGCCAATGCATCTGTAAATGAAGAAATCGCTCCCCATGAATCAGTACTTCCCTTACTAGCAGCCGATCCCCTCGGCGCAGAGCAGTTTTGCTTAGTTTTTACAGATAAATTTACATTAGTGGTAGTTTTAGCAACCCACAAGAACGGTAAAAAAACCTTTTCATTTTCTTTCGAGCCAGAAGTCGTGCAGCAGGCTTGGCGATCGCTAGGAGCAAGGGTAATGCTGGCTAATCCAGAATTTTTTGCCCATCTGGATGCATTAGTACAACAGTATTCCCCGGTAGCACCAGATTACCGGATCATGATTGAGTTTAGCCAGTTATTGCTTCAGGAATTAACAGAATCAGAAGAGAATAGGGACTCTTTACTAGGGACTAGGGAAGAAGCTCTTGAGCAGGGCAGCAGAGCAGCCGGGGAGCCGGGGAGAAGAGCTTTGCCCAATCCCCGATGCTCAATCTCAAGTCCACAATCCCCAAATCCTGACGTGGAATTGCTCCAAGCCTTTGCTCACGAAGTTCGCACACCTTTAACAACTATTCGCACCATGACTCGTCTGCTGCTGAAGCGGCGAGACTTAGATGCCAGCGTGATCAATCGCTTAAAAATTATCGATCACGAGTGTACCGAGCAAATTGACCGGATGGAGTTGCTGTTTAAGGCAGCTGAACTGGAAACTACTGCCTCAGCAAAATCTTCAAAAACTCAACTCACGCCGATGTCTTTAGATCAAGTGTTGCAGCAGAGCATTCCCCGTTGGGAACAAGCAGCGCATCGGCGGAACTTAACTTTAAATGTTGTTTTACCCCAGCAACTACCAACAGTGGTAAGTAATCCCATGATGCTGGATCAGGTACTTACTGGTTTGATAGAGAATTTCACTCGCAGCTTACCTCCTGGCAGCCATATTCAAGTACAAGTTATTCCGGCTGGGGATCAACTAAAGTTACAATTATCGCCCCAAATGGGGTGCAAAGATTCGAGTAAAGCTGCCACGCCTGCAACACCACCAATTCGCAAAGCTCTGGGTCAACTGCTGATGTTCCAACCAGAAACGGGTACGATTAGTTTGAATATGGCCGCAACCAAGCATTTGTTTCAGGCGATCGGTGGCAAACTGATTGTGCGCCAGCGTCCACATTATGGGGAAGTCTTGACAATTTTCCTGCCTTTAGAAGTTAGCAAGCAATAAACAGAAACCAGGAGTTAAGAGTTAGGAATTACAGCATAATTCAGAATTCAGGAGTAAAACACGCTTTATACCTGGCTAACAGACTAAAATAGGACTTACGCGCTGTACAAATGCATCGTGATGTGAATTAACGATCTTGAGGTTGTTGAAGGCTTTCCTTATGTACAGTGACTAATTATTTGTCATCAGCGACAAATTGTTGTCATGATGACAAATTGTTGTCGTTTAAGCTCGAATTTGTATTTTGAGACTGCCAATGACAAATTCATGTCATTTACAAAAACTAAGCTTATTGAGCAGCTTACAACTTTATAAGGGTAATATAACCTTATTTACCCTAACAAGCTTGTTTAAGAAAGCTTGGAATGTGGTGTAAGGAGCTTCTTTCAACCCTCTCATTTTTTAAGACTTTTACAAAACTAAAACCACAAAATTATTCTAATGAGACTGGTTTTTACAGGTAAATGCTAATTTCTAGCACACGATACATAAGCACTTTCAGCTCACCCTGTATTAAGAGGGTTGTTGTCACTTTTTTTTGGAATTCCCATTGATTTGCGATTCCCACGTCTTTCAACCCACCCTGTATTAGGAGGGTTGTTGTCACGCTTTTCTATGCTGATTCCGTGTTCGGAAAACATTCTTTCAACCCACCCTGTATTAGGAGGGTTGTTGTCACAAGCTAGGGTGTGCCGAATTATGCTGCTAGTAGACTTTCAACCCACCCTGTATTAGGAGGGTTGTTGTCACTTCCCTTGTGGCATTCCATGAGATTCCTGCACTTGCCTTTCAACCCACCCTGTATTAGGAGGGTTGTTGTCACATTTACTTCTAAACCTAGCAGCCTCAACCGGAAAGCTTTCAACCCACCCTGTATTAGGAGGGTTGTTGTCACTTCCTTTTGTTGTTGATTTGATGAAGTAAGAAGTCTTTCAACCCACCCTGTATTAGGAGGGTTGTTGTCACACAGTTACTTCTGCGATCGCAGAAGCGATATTTACCTTTCAACCCACCCTGTATTAGGAGGGTTGTTGTCACGTCAATTTGTGCTTGAAGTTGCGAAGTAGTATTGACTTTCAACCCACCCTGTATTAGGAGGGTTGTTGTCACCCACGGGGTGATCACCTCAAAACACACACATTCCTTTCAACCCACCCTGTATTAGGAGGGTTGTTGTCACACTTTCCTCACAGTTCGCTAGCACTAGGTCATAATCTTTCAACCCACCCTGTATTAGGAGGGTTGTTGTCACTTCTTATGGGTGTATGAATGATAAGCAAAATCTCCTTTCAACCCACCCTGTATTAGGAGGGTTGTTGTCACAATTTTCCTCACAGTTCGCTAGCACTAGGTCATAATCTTTCAACCCACCCTGTATTAGGAGGGTTGTTGTCACCCACCTAGTTTCAAAATATTGTGGGGCGACGTTTCTAGATTTCCTCAGCGCGTATGTCTCCCAATTTCCTATTTGAGCTTCAGCCACAAGAATCATATCTGGATGGAAAAACGATAAATTCAGACGGGGCAAGGTATTTGGAACTTGCGCGGAACTATTAGAAATTTTGCCTTGATTTTAGTCCTTCAAATGAAGAATTGGGGAGGGTTCCCCCTTGATCGGGGGTGATTCAGTAGCCACTACAGCAGTACATCCGCGCCCTTATTGCTGGGAGCGCACCTATCCTGTCCGAAGACAGCAGCATCAGGGTGAGCAGCTACTAGGGTCAGAAAGCAAGACAGTATTGCTACAGTCAAACTAACCCTCATTTAACACAGTTCAGAGGCTGCAAGCAGCATTAACTGCGGCGCTATTTATTATTTTATTGCCAAGGTTCAGATATTTGTCAACTTCGCCTAGCTAGGCGGAGATGGTAAGCAGAAAAGGCCAATTCTTTTGCTTTTTCATTGGGACTGCCGCGAATAGGTTGTTTTCCCCCTTCAATCATTATTCCTGCCTGAGCAGCTTTACTTTGAATGCTTTGAATTAATCTGCCGTAACTCCAGGAATGGACGTTAACTCGATACTGTTTGGCATATTTTTGCTGAACTTCTACAGAGCCAGGACATTTTGCTTCGGCTATGGCTTGAATTTCACTTTGGACAATCTCCCGCATATCCCCTAACTTAGGCAAAACGATACTGCCAGCTTTGTAAGTTTGAGCGATCGCAATAATTTCTTTAGCCAATAGTCTGTCTATATACTGCCCTAACTCAGATGCCCCAAATTGATTAGGAGAGAAGCTTTTCTGTGCCTTGTGGCGATCGTGGGATAACGATCGCTGTTGTCGTCTCTGGCGATTTAGGAGTTCGTAATTTTCACCTAGTAATTGCCTAATGCTCCGGTAAGCTAAGACTTTGTTTGCGATCGCATCTACTACGGCGACAGTTGCAGGTTTTTCTAGTCCCAGGCTGACTCCAACCAAAATGTGTGATTGACCTTGGTAAAGGAGTTTACTAGGACGCTCAAAGGATTTGTTAATTCGAGTTAGCGTTGATTCTTTACGTTTAATAAAAGCAAGCTGTGTTTCCCTGAGGTCACTTTTATTCTTCATGTTGGTGATGAATTTGGTAATCTCATCAGTTTTTTCCTGGCGAACCTGTTCTGTTCCTTCGGCAGTCCAGAGGCGATTGTCAACACAGCAATAGAGACTCAAGTGATTAAGATTCCAAGGTTCGCCTTTACCTTCACCTTCTTGCCAAGCTAGACGACCATTTCTGAGGGTGAACAAACCACTTGAATGCTGATTTTTGCTTTGGCGTTTTGTTTGTTGATCTTCTAAGAAGCGTTTAAACCAGTGCAGTTGACGACTATCGCAGTAGACCTCAAAAGTTAAATCGCTTAAGCCATTGAAGTGAACACATAACCTACCTTTTTCGTTTGTTGACCAAACTAGGTCTTCGTTCGTTTCATAAACCAGAGGAAAAGGGACAGAACTAGATCGGGTTAAGAGAATATCCTGCCAGCGTTTAGCTTCAGTATTGTCTTCTGGAACAGTGGTTGTAGCAGTGAGCAGTGTCTCCAACCATCTAGCATTAGTTAAATCTCGACCTTTGGGAATTCGACTTGTTAGCTTTTCGGTTAGCCTTTGAATTTGGATTTCTAGCTTACGACGGCGTTTAGCAAATTTTTCTGGATCTTCTTCTTTTTCATTGAGTTTGCAGCCATTTTTCAGCAAATAGCTGATGGCGCTACGGCTGAGTATATCTTCAGTCTCTTGGTAAGTGCCAAATAATTTATGAGATAAGCTTCGATCGGGATTGGAAGCGGATGATTTTTTGGATTTTTTAGTCTTACTTTTTTTAGTTAAAGGAGCATTAGATTCAGATTCTGGCGTAGCCATTGCCAAAATTTCAGCAGCTTTGGTACGAATTACTTCTAAGCTACAATCGCTCATTTCTACTAATTCAGTATCGCTGTTGAGCATTTCTAGCCAGCGTATCTTGCCATCTAGCTGTTGCTGTAGACGTTTCTGAATCGCTAACCAAGATTTGTAAATGTAATCTACAACATGAATTGCTGATAGATAGAAGCGGCTGGGCTGACCTATAAATCTAGGGTCAGTTTTCAGGGGTTGGCAAAGTTGACTAACAACAGTTGACGGCAGTTTGCCATTTTTTCGCCATTTCTCAAAATCTTGGTGTTTACTAAGCTGTTGAAGCAGTTCGTGAATCAAGGGTGTGTTTAATTCTGCCATTAACTTCCAGAGTTTTTGGCGGGTAGATTCACTGGCAATTAGGCGACATTGAATAGTAATTTGGCTCATAAAAATAAAATATCACAAAAACACATTATGTTCTACAAAAAACTAATGTGTTTTAGGAAATGCTTCTATAGGATGATTCTTATGGAAGGAAAGTTTTACACAAGCACAGAAGCAGCAGAAATTACTCATTGCTCTCGCCGCCAGTTGCAGTATTGGCGGGAGAAGGGAGTTATAGTACCTACGGTTAACAGTACTGGCAAAGGTCGTAATGTTTACTACTCCAAAGCTGACCTGTTAGTGTTAACAGTAATGGAGCAGTTGCTGTCAATTGGGTTAAATTTTGAGGTTTGCCATGCAGCTTTGGAAACACTGCGCGAACAAGAACCTTGGTTATTTAATGAGTCTCTTCCCGAAAAAAAGATGAAGCGACTAATGTTATTAACCACGCGATCGCCTAAACAACCTTTACAATTGGCAGAGTTTGACAAGCAAGTAGCGCTAGAAGCTCTTTGTCAAGGGCAAACTGTGATTCCCTTTTGGTGCGATCGCATTCATCAACAATTAAGGGACAACCTCAAAAGCTTTAGTAGCTAATTTGACTTTGAATATATAGGTTTTGTGGTTGCCACATAGCACAATACTAGTATTTTCACACTTAACGGCAGGCAAATTTTGAGTGTAAAATTATACTAAAATATCTCTTAACCGAAAGCCTACCCTTTTATGTCAGAAGCAATTGACAAGAAATCTTTGAGTGAACGTGATATTTGTACAAAGTACATTACACCTGCTCTAACTAATCGGGCATGGGATATCAACACTCAGATTCGTGAGGAAGTGACGCTGACAAAAGGTAGGGTGATTGTTAGGGGTAAGCTTGCTAGTCGAGGTGAGCAGAAACGCGCTGATTATGTGCTGTATCACAAACCCGGTGTACCACTGGCTGTAATTGAAGCTAAAGATAATAATCACAGTGTCAGTGCGGGAATGCAACAAGCGATCGCAACTGGTGAACTAATTGATGTACCATTCATCTTTAGCTCTAATGGCGACGCTTTTATGATGTGCGATCGCACGATTACCCAAGGACAGCGAGAGCGAGAAATCCCCCTTGAACAGTTCCCGACACCGCAGGAACTTTGGCAAAAATACTGTGATTGGAAGGGAATTGACTCGGAGATTCAGCCGATTGTTTCTCAAGATTACTATCCTAGCCCTGATAAAAAACAGCCACGCTATTATCAACAGATTGCCATTAATCGCACAATTGAGGCGATCGTAAAAGGAGAAAATCGCATTCTGTTAGTGATGGCAACAGGTACAGGTAAGACTTTTACCGCTTTTCAGATTATCTGGCGCTTGTGGAAATCGGGGGCGAAAAAGCGTATTCTGTTTTTGGCAGATCGGAATATTTTGGTTGACCAAACTAGAGTCAATGACTTTAAACCCTTTGGCTCAAGAATGACCAAAATTCAGAAGCGACAGATAGATAAATCTTATGAAATTTATCTATGCCTCTATCAGGCAGTAACGGGAAATGAAGAGGCGAAAAACATTTATCGCCAATTTTCGCCAGATTTTTTTGACTTAATTATCATAGATGAGTGCCATAGAGGAAGTGCTGCTGAGGATTCTGCATGGCGAGAAATTTTGGAATATTTTAGAAATGCTACACAGATTGGCTTGACAGCTACCCCAAGGGAGACAGAAGAAGCTTCTAACATCAATTATTTTGGTGAGTCACTTTTTACCTATTCGCTCAAACAAGGGATTGAAGATGGTTTTTTAGCTCCTTACAAAGTGATTCGGATTGATTTAGATAAAGACTTGAGTGGATGGAAACCGAAGCCAGGTCAACGGGATAAGTATGGTAAACAAATTCCCGACCAAGTGTATAATCAACGAGATTTTGATAGAACTCTGGTGCTAGAGAAGCGCACTGAGTTAGTTGCACGGATTATTTCTGATTATCTTAAATCAAGCGATCGCTTTGCCAAAACTATCATTTTTTGTGAGACGACTGACCACGCAGAACGGATGCGGGCGTTGATGGTGACGCGCAACGCATTAACCAGTTAGTTTGGATGATATTCCTCAAAGTTTTTGATGCCCGTGAAGAAGAATATGAACTACTAGAAAATAATTATCAATCTCCGATTCCTGAAGGGTTGCGTTGGCGGAATTGGGCAGCAGATTCCGAAGGTATCACTGGAGATGCTTTACTAGATTTTGTTGATAATGCTTTATTTAAAACTCTCAAAGAACTGAGAGCCAAGGCAATTGATGCGCGTGGGCAGATGATTGGTAAGGTGTTTGAGGATGCCTACAACTATATGAAAAATGGTACTCTCATCCGCCAAGTAATTAATAAACTCAACGAAGTTGATTTTAATAAAAAAGATCAAAAAAAGCAGTTCAGCGAAATTTACGAGAAAATTCTCAAAGATTTGCAGAGTGCGGGAAATGCCGGAGAATATTATACTCCCCGTGCGGTGACAAGATTTATTGTAGATAGAATCAAGCCGCAATTAGGCGAAATTGTATTTGACCCTGCTTGCGGTACAGGTGGCTTTTTAACCGCAGCAATTGATTACATTCGCCAACATTTTCAAAGTGCTGATGTACCAGGAATTCTGCAACGGACGATTCGCGGTACTGAGAAAAAACCGTTACCTTTTAACCTTTGTGTAACGAATCTGATTTTACATGGTATTGATGTACCAGAAGCAGAACATGATAATACTTTGGCAAGACCATTGCGCGATTATAGTCCGCACGAACGGGTGGATGTAATTATCACTAATCCGCCTTTTGGTGGGATGGAAGAAGATGGTATTGAGGACAATTTCCCCGCTACTTTTCGCACAAGAGAAACGGCAGATTTATTTCTGGTGCTGATTGCTCATTTACTCAAAGAAGGCGGTAGAGGGGCAATAGTTCTGCCTGACGGTACGCTGTTTGGGGAAGGTGTGAAGACGCGGATTAAAGAAAAACTGCTGCAAGATTGCAATCTGCATACAATTATTCGCTTACCAAATGGCGTATTTAGTCCCTACACAGGTATTAAAACTAATCTGCTATTTTTCACCAAAGGGGAACCAACAGGAACGATTTGGTATTATGAACACCCTTACCCAGCAGGTTATAAGTCATACTCGAAAACTAAGCCGATTCGCTTTGAGGAGTTTGCACCGGAGCAAGAATGGTGGGATAACCGCGAGGAAAATGAATTTGCTTGGCAAGTTTCAATTGCAGATTTAAAGGCGAATAGTTACAACCTAGATATTAAAAATCCTCACAAAGCTGATGTAGAACACGCTGATTTAGATGAGATGTTAGCAGAGCATCAAAAACTTATGGCAGAGTTGGGTGATGTGCAGAGTAAGTTGAAGTTTGAATTAATGGAAGCGTTGGAAAGAGATGAAGCTTAAAACTTTTTTTGAAAATTTTGAATTTTTGACTGATGCGCCAAATGCAAAATCACAGTTGCGGCAGTTAATTTTACAATTAGCTGTTAGAGGCAAGCTTGTTACCCAAAATGCAAATGATGGTCATGCTTCAAAACTCGTAGATAAAATAAGAGCTAAAAAAGATATTCTAATTAAAGAAAAGAAAATTAAAAAATCTAGCCTATTATCAGCAACAGAATTTGAAGAAGTATCTTATAATATACCAGATAATTGGGTATGGGTTCGCCTTGACGATATTAGTGATATAGGAACTGGTAGCACTCCATTAACATCAAATCGTGAATATTATATTGACGGTAATATTCCTTGGATAACCAGTACAGCAACCTCCCAAGAATTTATTGATTCAGCAGATAATTTTATTACTGAATCTGCTGTTGCTGACTATCGATTGAGGATTTATCAACCTGGAACATTAATTGTTGCATTATATGGGCAAGGCAAAACTCGTGGACAAATTTCTCAATTGCGAATAGTAGCTACTATTAATCAAGCTTGCGCCGCTATTGTTTTTTTTGAAGCATCTGAAGAATTACAAGTTTATGTTAGGAGAGTTTTTGAGAAAAAATACGATGAACTCCGAGATTTATCAGCTGGAGGCGCTCAACCAAATTTGAATGTAGGAAAAATTAAAGAGACGTTTATTCCTCTTCCACCTATTGCAGAACAAAAACGGATTGTAGAGAAGTGCGATCGCCTGCTTTCCATCTGCGACGAAATCGAAAAACGCCAGCAGCAAAGGCAAGAGAGCATTGTGAGGATGAATGAGACTGCGATCGCTCAACTCCTCTCATCTCAAAATCCCGATGATTTCCGCCAACACTGGCAGCGTATTTGCAACAATTTTGACCTACTCTACAGCGTTCCTGAAACTATTCCTAAACTGCGTCAGGCAATTTTGCAATTGGCTGTGCAGGGTAAACTTGTTCGTCAAAATCCAAATGATGAACCAGCGTTACTGTTATTGCAGAAAATTAAACTTGAGAAAGAGTTCTTGATTAAGGAGAAAAAGAGTAGACAGTCGCAGCTATTACTAGCGATTGAAATAGATGAAGTAGCATTTAAACTACCTATAGGTTGGGAGTGGGCAAGATTAGATGATATATGCTCTAAAATTACTGATGGAGTTCATAAAACACCAAAATATACTGATTGTGGAATTCCTTTTTTATCAGTGACACAGTTAAAGAATGGAATGCTAAATTTTAGTAATACTAAATATATTTCACCTGAAGATCATCAAATATTCTATCAAAGATGTAACCCTGAAAAGGGCGATATTTTAATATGTAAAGTAGGTGGAACTATTGGTGTTACAACGGTTGTAGAAGTAG
>NNBV01004671.1_pt1 | contig 46570 bp, 50 predicted proteins | sample 1173771 | NCBI WGS metagenome assembly NNBV01 (sample SAMN07173938, study PRJNA388173) | plant metagenome | isolation source: symbiotic tissue sample KVS11 | place: Norway: Troms, Kvaloya island | reverse complement strand
CCGGCTGGTGATCCACGCCGCGCATCTGAAGGCACGTGGCACCGCCGCCCGCCTGTTAAAAGGGGGGCTGTTCCCCGTCTTATCGGGCGCACCAAAGGCGGCCTTAACTCGACGCTGCACGCGTTCTGCGACGGCCACGGGCTTCCCCTCGTCATGCTGCTTACCAAAGAGCAGATTAGCAACTACAAGGGTGCCGCGCTGATGTTCGACGCGCTGCCCAAGGCTCGGGCGATGATCGCCGACAAGGGCTATGACGGCGACTGGTTCCGCCAGGCGCTCACCGCGCGCGGCACGATGCCCTGCATCCCGTCAAAATCGAACCGCAAGGCGCCAATCCCGCACGACCCGGTCCTCTACCGCCAGCGCCACCTCATCGAGAACATGTTCGGCAAGCTCAAGGACTGGCGGCGCATCCACACGCGCTATGATCGATGCGCCCACACCTTCTTCTCGGCCATCGTCATCGCAGCTGTCGTTATCTTCTGGCTTGGGAGACAATGAGTCCTGAGCCTAGCAGCCAGACAGCAACTCCAAAGGTCAGGCAAACAACAACGATAATCATCCACTCACGAAGAGCGAGAGGCGGGGGACTGGTTGCAGTCGATCCCTGCCATGCAGCCAGCAGCAAAATGCCGGACTCGATGAGTGCTCCAGTCAGCAAAACTAGAAAAGCGAAGAACCGTGCCGCAAAGACCTCTAGGCCCGCGCCTCCTCCACTCCCGCGCTGTTGTGGCGCAGGGCGGTAAGGACCGTCTCGACGATGTGGGGGGCGTTGAGGCGGGCTTCGTCGTATTGCCTGGCGGGGTCGTCGTGGTCCTGGAACACGTCGGGCAGGCGCATGGTGCGGATTTTCAGGCCGTTGTCCAAAAGACCCGCGTCGCTGGCGTGGGTGAGGACGTGCGCGCCGAGGCCGCCGATGGCGGCTTCCTCGACCGTCACCACCACCTCGTGGTCGCGCATCAGGCGGTCGATCAGCGCGGTGTCGAGCGGCTTGGCGAAGCGCAGGTCGGCGACGGTGGTGGAGAGCCCCTTGGCCTCGAGCTGCTCGGCCGCCTTCATCGCTTCGGCCAGCCGCGTGCCGAGCGACAGGATTGCAACCTTGCTGCCCTCTCGAACCAGGCGGCCCTTGCCGATCTCGAGCAGTAGCGGCGTCTCGGGCAGCGCCACCCCGGTGCCGTTGCCGCGCGGGTAGCGCAGCGCGATCGGGCCGGAATCGTGCTCGGCCGCGGTATAGGTCATGTGGACCAGCTCGGCCTCGTCCGCCGCGGCCATCACCGTGAAATTGGGCAGCGTGGCGAGGTAGGTCACGTCGAAGCTGCCGGCATGGGTGGCCCCGTCCGCGCCCACCAGCCCGGCGCGGTCGATGGCGAAACGCACCGGCAGGTTCTGGATCGCGACGTCGTGGACCACCTGGTCGTAGGCGCGCTGAAGGAAGGTCGAATAGATCGCGCAGAACGGCCGCATGCCCTGCGCGGCGAGCCCGGCGGCGAAGGTCACCGCGTGCTGCTCGGCGATGCCGACGTCGAAGGCGCGGCTGGGGTGCGCCATGGCGAACTTGTCCACCCCGGTCCCGCTCGGCATGGCAGCGGTGATCGCGCAGATGCGCGGGTCGCTCTCGGCCAGCTTCGCCAGCGTCTCGCCGAACACGTTCTGATAGGCGGGCGGTCCCCCGGCGCTCTTCTTCTGCTCGCCGGTGATGACGTCGAACCGCTGAACGCCGTGATACTTGTCGGCGCTGTTCTCGGCCGGGCCGTAGCCCTTGCCCTTCTTGGTCACGACGTGGACCAGGATCGGGCCCTGCTCGCTGTCCCGGACGTTTTCGAGCACGGGGACGAGGTGGTCGAGATTGTGCCCGTCGATCGGGCCGACGTAGTAGAAGCCCAGCTCCTCGAACAGCGTCCCTCCGGTCACCATCCCGCGGGTGAACTCCTCGGCTTTCTCGAGCCCGTGATTGAGGCGCCGGCTGATCCTGGCCGTCAGCCGCTTGGCGAGGCTGCGCAGGCCGAGGTATTCGCTGCTCGAGACCATCCGCGCCAGATAGGCGGAAAGCCCGCCCACCGGCGGGGCGATCGACATGTCGTTGTCGTTGAGGATCACCACCAGCCGATTGCCGGCCTGCTCGGCATTGTTCATCGCTTCATAGGCCATGCCCGCGCTCATCGCGCCATCGCCGATGACCGCGATGCCCTTGCCCGGCGCGCCGTTCAGCTTGTTGGCGATCGCGAAGCCGAGCGCGGCGCTGATCGAGGTGGAGGAATGCGCCGCGCCGAACGGGTCGTATTCGCTCTCGGAGCGCTTGGTGAAGCCGGAAAGGCCGCCGCCCTGGCGCAGCGTGCGGATGCGATCCCGCCGGCCGGTGAGAATCTTGTGCGGATAGGCCTGGTGCCCGACATCCCACACCAGCCTGTCGGTGGGGGTGTCGAAGACGTAGTGAATCGCGGTCGTCAACTCGACCACGCCGAGCCCCGAGCCGAGGTGCCCCCCGGTCGAGCCGACCGCGTCGATCATCTCGGTTCGCAACTCGTCGGCGAGCTGGCGGAGCTGACCGCGCTCGAGCTTGCGGAGGGCGGCGGGGGTGTCGACAGTGTCGAGTAGCGGGGTCGCGGGGCGTTCGCTCATCGCCTCGCCTTACACGGGCTTTCTCGGTGTGTCGATGAACGGTTGGTCGATGATTAGCAACGGTTCATCGCGGAGGTGGCAGCGAGCCCGAAAGCGCGGTAGGTCTGGGCGGGATCAAGAAAAGGAGTATGCGATGCCTCTTCCTCCCGCCGCCAAGCCTGTCGCGTTCGTCTTCACCGCCGACCGCGCGAAAGCCAAGCCGTTCTATGCCGAAGTGCTGGGCCTGCCGCTCATCGCCGAGCAGGAGTTCGGCGTCGTATTCGATCTGGGCGGCGGCGCGACGCTGCGCCTGACCGATATCGCCGGCCACACCGCGGGGCCGCACACCGTGCTCGGGTGGGAAGTGCCCGATATCCGCGGCGCGATGGCCGATCTGCGCGCCAGGGGAGTCTCCTTCGAGATTTACGAAGGCTTCGGACAGGACGAGGAGGGGGTCTGGAGCTTCCAGGGCGCTCAGCTTGCCTGGTTCAACGATCCGGAGGGAAACAACCTCAGTCTCGCCCAGCACGGCTGACCTACTTTCCCGCGCGCTTTTCGTGCGGTCCGAACACCGCCCGGGCGCCGCGCCCTGCAAACTGCGCCGCGTAACCTCAGGCCGCACAATCCTCGCAAAGCCCGCGCAGTTCGACCACCGGGCGGACGTCGGCGAACCCTGCGTCATGCCCCGCGGCGCGCAGGGCGCCCGTCACCCGGTCGTCGTCGAGGTGCGTGGCCTTGCCGCAATCATCGCAGATGAGGAAGATGCAGTCGTGCCGGCAGCCGGGGTGGGTGTTCACGAGATAGGCGTTGGCGCTCTCGATCCGCTTGGCGAGGTTGGTGCGCACGAACAGGTCGAGGATGCGGTAAACGCTGTTGGCGGCCACGCGCTTGCCGCGGCTTCGGGAGAGGTTGTCGGCGATATCGTAGGCGCTGGCGGGAATCTCGTGGCGGGCGAGCTCGGCAAAGACCGCCTCGCGCATCCCGGTCCACTGCTCCTGCGCGGCGGTCAGCGTGGCCTTCGCCGCGCCGATGAGGTCGCTGCCCGAATACTCGCGGTGCCCCGGGCGCGGATTAAGTGCAGGTGCTGCCATGGCGCCTTCGCTAGGCCCGCGCGGGACCCGGTTCAAGTCAGTCGCGGCGGAAGCTCGGCGAGTAGAGCGAGGGATAGAGCTGCTCGAGCGCGGCGAGCTTGGGCTTGTCCCAGCGCAGGATGTAGCCGTGCCGCGGGTTCTTGAGCGCGAAGTCCTGGTGATAGGCCTCGGCCGGATAGAACGTCTGCGCGCGTTCGATGCCGGTGACGATCGGCGCCCTCCACAGGCCCGAAGCCTTCATCTGCGCGAGATAGGCCCCGGCGACCGCGGCCTGCTCGGGCGAGAGCGGCACCAGCGCGGAGCGGTACTGCGCGCCGACATCGGGGCCCTGGCGGTTCTTGAGCGTCGGGTCGGCGATGACCGAGAAGAACACCCGCAGCAATTCGTCGTAGCGGACGATCCTGGGATCGTAGGTGACCTTCACCGCCTCGGCGTGGTCCGACATTCCGGCGGAGACGATGTCATAGCGGGCCGAACGCGCGCTGCCCCCGTGATAGCCCGAGACCGCGCTCGTCACGCCCTTGACATGGCTGAAGACAGCCTCGACGCCCCAGAAACAGCCGCCGGCGAAGATCGCGGTCTTGAGCCCGCCGCTTTCACTCGCCTGGCGCTTGGCCGCGGGCGCCGCGATGCTTGTCCCGGCCCCCGCCGGCGCGGTGCAGGACGCGCCCGTCAAGCCGAGCGCGGCGGCGAGAAACAGCCCCCGCCAGGCCATCAAACGAGCGCGGTCACTGCCTGCGCGAGCGCGGGATTGGCGATCATTGCCCCCAGCGCGCCGAGCAGGAAGCCCAAGCCGAGATTGCGATAGAGGTCGTTCTTGAACAGAGCCATCGTGTTCACCTTGGTTCGTTTGCATCAGGTAGGTAGCGCGCGGCGTTTTGCGACACCCTGAACCACAAGGTTGTCTGTCGTTCAGCAAAGCAGAACTGCGGCCTGGCCAAGATTACGGGCACATCCGGCGCAGGCCGCAAGGCCGAACGGGCGCCCGCGGGCGTGACCTAGTGCCGGAAGTGGCGCATGCCGGTGAAGACCATCGCCAGCCCCGCTTCGTCGGCCGCCGCGATGACTTCGTCGTCGCGGATCGAGCCGCCCGGCTGGATCACGGCGGTGGCGCCGGCCTCGGCCGCCGCGAGGAGCCCGTCGGCGAAGGGGAAGAAGGCGTCCGAAGCGACCGCGCTGCCCGCGGTGCGCGGCTCGGTCCAGCCGTGGGTTCGGACGGCCTCGGCCGCCTTCATCGCCGCGATGCGCGAGGAGTCCCAGCGGTTCATCTGCCCCGCGCCGATCCCCACGGTCGCGCCGTCCCTGGCGTAGACGATGGCGTTGGACTTGACGTGGCGCGCAACCGTCCAGGCAAACAGGCAGTCGCTCAACTCCTGCGAGGTCGGAGCGCGCCTGGTGACGAGCTTGAGATCGCTCGCGTCAATCGCGCCCTGGTCGCGGCTCTGCACCAGCAGCCCGCCGGTGATCGGCTTGACCGCCAGTCCGCCACGGCGCGGATCGGGAAGCTCGCCGATGACCAGCAGGCGCAGGTTCTTCCTTGCGGCGAACACCGCTTTCGCTTCGTCGCTCACCGAAGGCGCAATCACGACCTCGGTGAAGATTTCGCAGATCGCCTCCGCAGTCGGCCCGTCGAGCTCGGTGTTGACGCAGACAATGCCGCCGAAGGCCGAGACGGAATCGCATTCGAGCGCGCGCTGCCACGCTTCGCGCAGGCTCGGCGCCTGCGCCACGCCGCAGGGGTTGGCGTGCTTGACGATGACCACCGCCGGGTCCTGGCCGCGGAACTCGGCCGCGAGCTCGAGCGCCGCGTCGGCATCGTTGTAATTGTTGTAGCTCAGCGCCTTGCCCTGGAGCTGCTCGGCCTGCGCGATCCCGCCCCCGTGCGGGCCCGCCGGCGTGTAGAGCGCCGCGCGCTGATGTGGGTTCTCGCCATAGCGCAGCTCGGTCTCGAGATAGCCATTGACCGCCAGCATCTCGGGAAACAGCCGTTGCTGATCGGCGAAGGCGAACCACTGGCTGATCATGCTGTCGTAGGCCGCGGTGGCGGCGAAGGCCTTGGCCGCCATACGCTTCCTGAACTCGAGCGTGGTGGCGCCGTCGTTTGCCGCCAGCTCGTCGTAAAGCGCCTCGTAGTCGGCGGGATCAGTGACGATGGTCACGAAGGCGTGATTCTTCGCCGCGGAGCGGATCATGCTCGGCCCGCCGATGTCGATGTTCTCGATGATCGCGGGGCGGTCCGCGCCGCGCACCACCGTCTCCTCGAAGGGGTAGAGGTTGACCACCACCAGATCGATCGCGCCGATCTCGTGCGCCTCCATGGCCCGCGCGTGCTCCGGGTTGTCGCGCACTGCGAGCAGCGCGCCGTGGACCCTTGGGTGGAGCGTCTTCACGCGGCCGTCCATCATCTCGGGAAAACCGGTTACATCGCTGACATCGCGCACCTGCAAGCCGGTTTCGCGCAACGCGCGCGCGGTGCCGCCGGTGGAGATCAGTTCGACCCCGGCCTTGGCAAGCCTGCCGGCGATATCGGCCAGCCCAGTCTTGTCGGACACCGAGAGCAGCGCCCGCCCGATCGGAACATTCGTCATCACTAGAGCCAATCTATGCTTATGCCATGCGTTTGAGCAGCCAGGGGAAGTGCCCTCCGCCGCGCGACGCCAGCCCCTCGATCACCAGCTGAGAGGTCCCGTGGGGGCGGCCTTCGCCATCGACCCACAGGCTTTCCTCGATCGCCAGCTCGGCGTCCGCGATATCGCCGCCGAGCCGCATTTGCCAATAGGAGCCGTCGGGCAACGCCAGCCCGGCGCCACGTTTGTCCCCCGAGAGACCGGCTTCGACCCCGGCGCCAAGGTGGAATCGGATCGCGAAGCCGACCTTGCCGCGCTTGCCGCGCTTGCCGGCCGGCTCGAGCACGTCCTCGCCGCGCAGCTCGAGCCCGTCGGCGCTGAGCGCGAGGATGCGACGGTGGGTAAGCGCGTAGCGCGAGGCATAGCCGTCGTGGCTGGCCTCGAGCCGCGTCGCCTGCCGCGGACCGGGCCCGCTCACCGAGCGCGCAACGTCGACTGCCTCCACGCCTTTACCGATCTGGCCGCCCAGCAGGATCGCGGTGGAATTGGCCTCGTCGAGCGCGAGCGTCGAATGCGCCGAGGTGCCGCGCAACCCTTGCTCGATCCGCGCCGGAGTTGCCCCGCCCGCGACTTCGGCCCCGCCGCAATTGACCACGATCCGGCTCGCGCCGTGGCTCAGCTCGAAGGCCAGCGTCGAGGCGCAGCCGAAGCGCGCATCGCGCGGACGGGGCGGCGGGGCGGCGTCGAACTGAAGCACACTCTTGCCGGCCTGCACCACCTGATAGCCCCAGTGCCGCGTATCGCGCGCGGGGCGCGTCCGGACCCCGCTCGCGGCGATCAATCGGGCCAGGGCGGGCGCTGAAACCGCGCCTGCGCCCTGCCACGAGCCGAGCCCGCCATCGCCATGGCGGAGCGCAAGCAGCGGAGGCACCAGGAGCTGGAGCATCGCCTGGAGCGCGGCCGGGGCGGGGCGCTTCACCGCCTCGTAACATGCCGCAAGGTCGAGGATCACGGCAATGGCCTGCATTTGCGCGAGCGGGCTGCGCGACAGCACCCCGCCATCCTCGCTGACACAATCGCCAAGCGCGCGCAGCAGGCCCGCCTCGCCGAACACTCGACGCGGACGCCCATCGGGCAGGAGCAGCCCGGCTGCCACCACCGCCGCCCAGCCGGCCAGCGCAGCGAAGCGATCCTGTTCCTTGCCGGCGTTCCGGTCGAGCCAGCGGGCGGTCTGCTCGATCGCGCGCAGCATCCGCGGCCTTGCGGCCGGGTTCTGGCCCGAGAGCACCAGCGGGGCGTGGACGAGCCAGGCCAGCAACCGCTCGCCCGCCCGCTCGACGCTCCACGCCGGGCCCTTGCCGAAGCTCGCCGTGCCCTCCCCATGCCCGTCGAGCCATCGGGCCGCGAGCGGCTCCGCGATGGCCGCGGCCGTCTCGCGCGGGGCCGCGGCGGCAAGATCGCGCAGCCAGGAAAAGCCGTGGAGCAGCTTCTGCTGCGGCATCGCGAGCCGCGCCGAAGAGGAGAAATCGGCGCCGGCGAGCGCCAGCTTGCTGCCTTCGACCACGAAATGACCCGCGCGGATCGCCGTACCGCGCGTCCGGTCTCCTTCGAGCGGGCTCCGGATTGTGGCCAGCAGGCGCAGCTTGGCCGGCTTGCGCAGGGGCGCGGCAAGCAGCGCGCCGGGCACCCCCAGACGATAGGCCAGGGCCAGGACGCTCTCGAGCGGGCTGGCCTTGCGGACGAAATCGGCCGGCACCAGCGCGCGCGCCGGCTCGACTGGCTCGAGCTCCTCCCCCTGCCCCGCCTCGGCCACGGCACGGATCAGCGGCTCCTTGCGGCCCTTGGGCAGCGGCAGCGCGGGCTGCGCCGGCGCGGGCTCCTGCGCGGTCCGGTCGAGAATGAAGGGATCGGGTTTCACACGGCCCCTTCCCCCGGGCCCGCGCGGRGCGCGGCGATATTGGCCGCGTAACAGCCCGGCCCGCCCCGGAAGCTCGCGGAGCCCGCGACCAGCACATCGGCCCCGGCGGCCAGGCATTGTGGCGCGGTCACCGCATCGACCCCGCCGTCGACCTCGAGCCGGATGTCGCGCCCCGATTTGTCGATCATGGCGCGGGCCGCCTCGATCTTGCGCAGCTGGCCGGGGATGAAGCTCTGCCCGCCGAAACCGGGGTTGACGCTCATCACCAGCACCAGGTCGACCTCGTCGATCAGGTAGTCGAGCATCTTGGCCGGCGTGCCCGGATTGAGCACCACCCCGGCCTGCTTGCCGAGCGCCTTGATCGCCTGGAGCGTGCGGTGGATGTGCGGCCCGGCCTCGGGGTGCACGGTGATGATGTCCGCCCCCGCCTCGGCAAAAGCTTCGAGATAGGGATCGACCGGCGCGATCATCAGATGGACGTCGAAGGGTTTGGCGGTGTGCGGCCGCAGCGCCTTCACAACTGCGGGTCCGATGGTGATATTGGGCACGTAATGCCCGTCCATGACGTCGATGTGGATCCAGTCAGCCCCGGCGGCGTCGATCGCGCGGACCTCCTCGCCCAGGCGCGCGAAATCGGCCGACAGGATCGAGGGGGCGATGAGCGTGGTGGCGGTCATGACTTTCCCGAAATAGAGTTTTGGGCGCGCGAAAGCGACGCCGCGCGCGGGGTTTTCCCCCAGGGGCGGAGCGGCGCTTGGAAGACAGGGTGCGATCAGATCGTCGGCGCGGCCCCGCAGTCGCAGCGCATGACAACCACCCGGACCGAACCGAGGCTCATCACCGCGGCAGCGTTCATCGGGCTGAGGAGCAAGCCGGACAAGTGCAGCGTCTTGGCGGTTTGCGATCGGCCCGGCCTCGAGCGTTGCATGCGCTGCCCGACCGCGAGAATGCGACGCCCCGAACAGGATGCGAAAGAGCCGAGGGAGGCGGCCAGAGGATGCGTAAGCCCCGGGGGCGATGCGAGCCGAACGGGTCAAAGCCATTCGCGGTTTGCGCGAGCACGAAAAGTGGTCTGAAGTGCGGAACAGGCATCTTCGCCAGAAAGCGTCCCGCGAAGAGGTATAAAAATTATGGAAAACCGTCCCGGAGCGGAAGCACATTCCGATCATTCGGAACTGTTCAAACTCGCGCATCATGCATTCTTGAGCGCACCGGGACATCTGTTCGTGCTGTTGGACAATCACGGTCGGATCGTCGCGCTTGGCGACGGGGAGGGCCAAGGCGAACCGTGGTCCCTCGCGCAGGTCCGGGGCGAGAGTCACCAAGTCTTCTACGCACCCGACGAAATCGCGGCCGGGCAGCCGACGGCGGACCTGGAGGCCGCTCGGAGAGAAACACGGTTTGAGCGGAACAGTTGGCGAGTTCGCAAATCCGGGGCGGAGTATCTCGCGCATCTCTCCCTTGCTGCCTTGCGCGATCGAGGCGAGGTTCTGGGATATTTCTGCATTACGCGCGACGTCACGGCGGAAGCCGCGCTGCGGGAGGCAATGCAGGCGCGCGAAGAACACCTGAACTCGATCCTGGCTACCGTTCCGGATGCGATGATCGTCATCGATGAGCGGGGCAGGATTTCTTCATTCAGCGCTGCTGCCGAGCGATTGTTCGGCTACGAGGAAAAGGAATTGCTCGGGGCAAACGTGTCGCTTTTGATGCCTTCGCCGGATCGGGAGCGCCACGACGACTATCTGAAACACTATTGCGCGACTGGCGAGAAGCGGATCATCGGAATTGGCCGGGTCGTGATTGGCCATCGCCGCGATGGAACGACCTTCCCGCTCGAACTCTCGGTCGGCGAAGCTGGCAGTGATGGAGAACGGATTTTTACGGGCTTCATTCGCGACCTGACCGCGAAAGAACAGGACGAACTGAAGTTGAAGGAACTGCAGGCCGAACTGGTTCATGTTTCACGGCTGAGCGCGATGGGGACGATGGCTTCGACCCTCGCCCATGAGCTCAATCAGCCGTTGACGGCGGTGGCGAATTATCTGGAAGAAACGCGTGACATGCTTGGCGCGGCGGCCGACGAACCCGCGACCACCATGCGTGAGGCACTGACGGAAGCCGCGCACGAAACGTTTCGGGCGGGCGACATCGTTCGCAGATTGCGGGAATTTGTGTCCAGAGGCGAAGTCGACAAGCGCGTCGAAGCGCTCCCAGGCCTTGTCGAGGATGCCGGCCGTCTGGCGCTGGCAGGGGCGAGAGAGCGGGGCGTGCGGTCGTTTTTCACCTCCGAACCGGGCGCGACGTCGGTGCTGGCGGATCGCGTCCAGATCCAACAGGTGCTTGTCAATCTCATGCGCAACGCCGTCGAAGCCATGTCGACGTCACAGGTTCGCGATTTATCCATCGGAACCAGGCTTCGACCGGATGGCTACGTCGAGGTTACCGTGCAGGACACCGGCCCAGGCATCGCACCTGAAATACGGTCCCGCCTGTTCGAGGCGTTTGTCACCAGCAAGCAAGACGGGATGGGGCTCGGTCTGTCGATTTGCCGGACCATCGTCGAGGCGCACGGCGGAACTATCTGGGTGGAGCATCCGGAAACTGGCGGCACCAGATTTCATTTCACCTTGATGCACGCTGCCGAGGGGGAAGCCGATGCCGGATAGTCGCACTGTTCACCTCGTCGATGACGAAGAGGCGATACGCAAGTCCGTAAGCTTCGTGCTGTCGCGCGCGGGTTACAGCGTGCAGCCTTACGGTTCGGGGATCGACTTTCTGAAGCAAGCGAAAGCTGCGCCGAAGGGCTGCGTCCTGCTCGATGTCCGCATGCCGGCAATGGACGGGCTGCAGGTTCAGGCGGCCATGGCGGAGCGTGGAATCGACATGCCGGTCATCGTCCTGACGGGTCACGGCGACGTCACGGCCGCCGTTCAGGCCATGAAAGCCGGGGCGATCGAATTCCTGGAAAAGCCGTTCGAAAAGACAGCACTGCTCGGCGCGATCGAGCGGGGGTTCGCGCGCCTCCAACGCAAGGACAACCGCGAACTGGACGAACGCGAAGCACGTATACGGATAGCGGCCCTTACTCCGCGCGAGCGCGAGATTCTCGAAGGTCTCGCCAAGGGCTATCCGAACAAGACGATTGCCTATGATCTGGGATGCTCGTCCCGAACCGTCGAAGTCCACCGCGCACGGCTGATGCAAAAGCTCGGTGTCTACAGTCTGTCCGACCTGCTCCGGATCGCGTTTTCGGCGGGCCTTTAGGAAAATCGGCTTGTCTGCGACATCTACGTAAGGACGCTTCGCCCAAAACCTGAGACTCCCGCAGGAAGCTAAATTTCGAGCTTTTCAAGAATCAGGGTCCATGTCTGTGAACCTGCGCGATCCTGGCGAGAAGCGGCACAAGGTTCTCGTCACCGATGACGAAGCCAGCATTCGCCGCTCGTTGCAGCTTTTGCTTCATGCCCAGGGTTATGACCCGCATAGCTATGCCTCGGCATCGGCCTTGCTGGCAGATTTCGGCGCCTTGTCGGCGGACTGCATGATCGCCGATTACCAGATGCCGGACCTCGACGGCCTCACCCTTCTCAGCGCGATCAGGGCCAAAGGGTGGAGCGGTTCCGCAATCCTTTTGACCGCATGCCGCAGCAGCGACCTGGAGGCGCGTGCGCAAGCTTGCGGCTATGCGCAGGTAATCCAGAAGCCATTCATCCGCAGGCCTGTTCTCGAGGCGCTGTCCCGGTTGTGCGGGTGCGAAGAAGGCGGAGACTGTCCTGGGCCGGCGGAATGCATCCCCGACTGTGATTGTTAGAAGGGCATGACGGACCAGGTGCGACGGCTCGTCGCCGCACCACCCCGGCTACTGGCCAGATTTGACCGAGCGCGTCACCCGGCGGCCCGCAGCGATTGGTGCTGCGGACCGCCAGCCTCGAACGGTTCGGGGATGGACCCTACATGTGCTCCATCGGCATCGGCATCGGCTTGTCAGCCGACGGCATCGGCTTGGGCTTCGGCTTGGGCTTGGGCTTCGCGGCGGGTTTCATGCCGTTGCCCGCGCAGCAACCTTTCGCCGGTTTCATGGGCATGGCAGTGGCGCCCGCTTTCGGCCCCATCCCGCCCATGCCTTTCTGCGGCATGGTCTGCATTCCCATCTGGTGGTCCCGCATCATTTCGCCGTGCATATCCTGCGCACCGTGCTTCATGCCCTCCATGTGGGCATGATCCTCAGCAGCAGAGGTCGGCGCGGGTGCGGCAGTGGCAGAAACAGCGGGCTTCGGAGCTTTCGCTGCCCTGAAGTCTGGCGGAGGTTCGTCCGCCAACACGTAACTCACGCCCACCACGCCGGTCAGAAGCGCGAAACCAAGCGCGTATTTGCCATTTTTGGTCATGTCAGATCTCCTGCGAAGTGCCGAACCGCTCTCGATTGTCCGGCATGTCCCGCAAGCCTGATGCGATCATGGTGGAGGCGGCGGTATACGTATTGTGCGAAGAGGGCGTTCCGCCCCCCGTGCTGCCTACTCTCGCTTCGCTTGCGGGTGCCTGGCATCTTCTTTCTTGCCGTCAGGAGGCAGCGAATTTGCTCGTCGCCGCGCCATGATCGTGTCCTGCCATGGCCAATGGCCGTTGATCTCTACGCCGAGCGAAATGCTGAGGAACGTGCGCACGAGCACCAGGCCGGCCAGCACGACCAGATCGGCGATCGTCGGATTGATAACGAGAGATTTGACGATGTCGCCGGCAACAAGAAATTCAAGCCCCAGCAGAATGCTGCGCCCAAGGGTCGAGCGAAAGGCCACATAGGCTCCTGACCCGGCGCCCCGCGGGAAGGCGCGGGCAAATACCCAGCTGGCATATGCCGCGCCAATAAGGATCGTCAGGGTGCCTGTCAGGTCCAGCACGACGACCGCCAGATGAAAGAACTGGCTCAGCCACGGCGCATTAATGGTGATCATACCAGCCCCCTTTCCCCGATGTCGTTGAGCTGTCCGTTTTTGTGACAGGCGTAGCGTCGATCCACCAGCGCCTTATGTGCATCCGGTGATTGAGCGTGAAAACCGGATCGTTTGCTTGTCCCCGAAATCCGTTCCAACGGGATGATGCGCGCTGTGTTCGTCGCCCTGCTGCGCGTGTGCCGCATGCCGGCACACGCGCAGCGGACACGGCTACAGGATACAGGCTGTCCCGCCGGGCCAGGTCTGAACCTCGGCGGCCGCTCACATGTCCTGCATTCCTCCGCTGGGCATCGGACTATCGGTGCCGGTGGGCTGAGGGCTGGGATGGGTGGTATCCGGGGTGTTCGTGCCCGCCCCTCGCCGCATTGCATCGTGATCCATTCCCTGGCGGTGGTCGGTCTCCATACGATCGTGCATCTCGTCCGCCCCGCCCGTTGGGCTCGCCGCCACGGATGGATCGCTGGTGGCGGACGCAGCGGGGCTTGCCGAAGTGCTCGAGCCAGCGGGCGGGCTGCTAACCTGGGCATCGCACGCAGACAGCGCCAGAGTGCTGACAAGAGCCAGACTGGCGCTGGCAAACGAATAGGCTTTGCGATTCCGGAACTTCATTGGTCGGTCCTTTCTTAGTCGTTGGTCTTGAAAGATTGAGTGCGGGGAACGAAACGATACGCTCCTCGATCCGCTCGGCACGAAGACACGCGAGCCCGTTGCTATTCCGCCGGCGCCGAAAAAGCCGATCGGGAGACCTTGGCCGGCTGGATGAAGCTCCACCTCGAGCCCCGCCGGCGGCTGTGTGGCGGGCCAATAGCGAGCTCGGCCCTTGCCTTTGGCGTGTTGCCGCTTGTGGCCGTGCATAGACAGCGCCTCCCCTGCTGTAGTTTCCTACCTGGCGGACGAAGCTGTTCGCAGGCCATACGTAATGGTCGCAGCGAAGAAAGGCGTCTCGAACTCCGCGAGGCGAGCTTTAATCCGCGCGGACAGCTTAACCCTTGCGCCGCACTTGGGCGCACCACCCGCCCTTTCGCTTGGTAATCGATGCCATTTCCGATTCTTTGGGTGATCAAGTGTGATCGGAGCGTCAAAAGCAGGCGCGGCGTTAGCCTTGATAGGTCCAGGGTCTCTCGGAAAACCTGGATATTTCTGGAGGTTATGCCATCAGTGAAATGGCGCACCCGACAGGATTCGAACCTGTGACCTCTGCCTTCGGAGGGCAGCGCTCTATCCAGCTGAGCTACGGGTGCGCGGGAGGGCCGCGCGTGGTGCGGTGGGGGCGCTTAGCAAAGCGCTCCGCGAGTGGCCAGAGCCTATCGCGCCCGCCGCTCGAGCAGCGCGACGTTAGCAAATCGGCAAGGCCCGCGCGGCTAAGCGATGTGAATGGTCGCACCGCTCACCACGCCCGGATCGCACCCGGCGCCATGCCCGGGCTCGGCCGAGATTGCCGCCGGCCTGGCCGCCGCCTGGGCGCTGCTGCATGACGCGGGCGGGGCGGTAGCCGAGCTGGCGCAACTCAGCCGCGAGCCCGACGCCGCCCCCGCGCCGCGCGACTTCGCCTTGCGGGCCGCGGCCGCCGGGCCGGCACAGCTGATGCTCGCCGAGCAGATGATCGACGATTGCGCCGCGGCGCTTCATTCCGGGCTTACTGCGCTGATCGCGGCCCAAGAGCATGGGCGCGATCCAACCGCCGCCGCGCTGACGCTGTGGCGCGAGTTCGACCGGGCGCGCCGCGCTCTGCTCGCCCTGACCGCGCCGCGCCGCTGAAGGAGGGCCGGCCAAGGGCTTGACACGGTTCCCATTTTGTTCCAGCGACCGCGGAATGGCCGATCTGCCCACGATCCCGCTCTTGCCGCCCTTGGACGACACACCGAGCCAGGATTGCCGCGCCGCGCGCGCGGTCGCGCGCGGGATCATGCGGTTATTCGCGCGCAACGACATCTGGTGCCTGGCTGAAATGCCGTTGCGCAACGGGCGCCGTGCTGACCTGATGGGGGTCGATCCGAAGGGCGGCATCGTCATCGTCGAGATCAAGGTCGCGCGGGGCGATCTTCTCGGCGACGGCAAATGGCCCGATTATCTCGAGTTCTGCGACCGCTTTTATTGGGGCGTGTCCCCCCAGCTGGACCGCGGCCCGCTCGAGCGCGCGGGTTACCGTCCCGATTGCTGCGGAATCATCGTCGCCGACGGTTACGATGCCGAGATCCTGCGCCCCGCGCCGCTTCGCCCGCTGGCCGCCTCGCGCCGCAAAAGCGAGATCGAGCGCCTGGCCCGGTGCGCGCTGCGGCGGCTGACAGTGAGCGGCGATCCGCAGTGCGCGCCGTGGGGAATGGACGCTTGAAGCCAGGCCTGCCGCAGGCCCATAAGGCACCTCAGATGCTGCCCGCCGTCCTTCTCTCCGCCGTTGCCATGACCGCTATCGTGGCGCTGCGATACGCCGTCTCGAGCGGATTCTTCGCCTGGCTGACCGCGCGCCGGATACCGGGGCGCCACGCTGCGCTGCGCCCGCAGATCCGCCGCGAGATTGGCTGGTCGCTGGCCTCGGCGGCGATCTACGGCGTGCCCGCCGGCGTGGTCGCCTGGGGCTGGCAGGAGCGTCAGTGGACGCGAATCTCTTCCCAGTGGAGCGACTATCCGCTGTGGTATGCGCCGCTTTCGGTGCTGCTCTACCTGCTGGCGCACGACGCCTGGTTTTACTGGACGCATCGCTGGATGCACCGCCCCCGCCCGTTCCGCATCCTTCATGCCGTTCACCACGCCAGCCGCCCCCCGACCGCGTGGGCGGCGATGAGCTTTCATCCCGCCGAGGCGCTCACCGGCGCGGTGGCGATCCCGGCGCTGGTGTTTCTGATCCCGATCCACGTCGCGATGCTGGGAGCGGTGCTGGCGGTGATGACCCTGATGGGGGTGACCAATCACATGGGCTGGGAGCTGTTTCCCAGGCGGGTGGTTCATTCCCCCTTCGGGCAATGGGTGATAACGGCCAGCCACCATCACCGTCATCACGAAGAGTATCGATGCAATTACGGCCTCTATTTTCGCTTCTGGGATCGCCTGTGCGGCACCGATCGCGGTCTCTCGCGCTCGCTCTAGCGGGAGGGGCGCTGCTCGGCGCCGGGCCCGCGCCGGGCCTGTCCGAGGTGACCGTGACGGTCACCGGCCTGCGCAACGCTCAGGGCGTCGTGCGCGCGTGCCTGACCAGCCAAGTCGCGCAGTTTCCTGCCTGCACGGATTCGGCAGCTTCCTACCTTCGCGTCGGCCCGGCAGCCGCGGGGGCCGCGCTGACATTCACGGCTGTGAAGCCCGGGCGATACGCCATCGCCTTGCTTCACGACGAAAACGGCAACGGCAAGGCAGACCGGGCGGCGATGATGATCCCCACGGAGGGCTTCGGCTTCTCGCGCGACGCCCGGGTCCGCTTCGGGCCGCCCAAGTTCGCCGCCGCCGCGTTCGACCTTGCTCCGGGAACGAGCGAGCACCTCACCATCCGCATGCGCTACATGCTGTGATCCGGCCATTGCCGCGGCTCGCAATCGTTTACGGGATATTTACCAAGCGACTGGCATAGCCTGACCCGATCGGGTCACTTGGGGCATATCGCGGCATGGATAGGTTTGGGGGCAATTTCGGCGCGCACGACGATGCGTTCGACGCTGCCGGGGCCTTCGACCAGGGCGAGCCTGACGAACAGCCGCCGCTGACGCCCCCCTCCCCCGTCGGGCAGGACGAGCGCCGCATGCAGGTGCGCGCCTACAACCACTGGGCCGCGCTGCTCGGCAGCGCCGACTTGCCCGATATCGCCGATCTCCACCCCGAGACGCTCGACGATTTCGGGCCGCATGGCGTGCTGCTGGACTTTCGCGGCAAGCGGGGAATCGACGACCCCGCGATCCGCTTTCTCGGCGCCAAGCTGGCGGAAGAGTGCGGCGCAGAAGCCAGTTTCGAACGTCTGTCGCAAGTGCCCGGGCGCTCGCTCCTGAGCCGGATCACCGATCACTATATGCAGATCCTCGCCAATCAGGCGCCGATCGGCTTCGAGGCGGAATTCACCAATCAACGCGGCGTGGAGGTGCTCTATCGCGGCATTCTGCTGCCGTGGTCGAGCGATGGCGAGACGATCGATTTCGTCTTCGGCGTTATCAATTGGAAGGAGATGGCCGACGCGGCGAGCGCCGAGGCACTCCTGGCCGCGATCGATGCGGCATTCGAGGCGCCCGCCGCGCCAGACGAGGGGAAAGACATGGACCGCATGCTCGATCTGTCGGGATTTGCCGAGGATACCGGCGAGGAATTCGAACCTGCCGCCCTCCCGGCGCCGGCTTTCGGCACACCGGCTAAAGCCGACGATGCCGGGGCGGTTTCGTCCCCCTTCGATCTGGTCGACGAAGCCACCCCGGCAGGCGGGGACGAGGACGAAGACGCCCGCGAAGCAAGCGAGTGGGGCGCGGGCTTCTCGGGATTTGGCGACGAAGACAAGGTCTACACTGTCGACTACGGCGATCAGGGCCTCGAGGATGGCGAATGCGACGAGGATGTCGAGGGCGTCGTCGATCCCCTCGCCGACCAGACCGCCAGCCTGGGCCTCGCGTCGCTCGTTTCGCGCGGCCTTCGAGTCAAGCAGAGCGTGGTGCTGCCCGGAAATGGCGGCGCAGGCTCCCTCGCAGACCCCGCCGCCCCGAACGCCTTGGAGCGGGCGCCGCCGCAAGCCTATGAGCCCGAGGCCATGCCCGCTGCGCTGGTGCGCGCGCCCGTTCATGCGCCCCCTGCGGACGAGCCGCGATTCGCCGAGGTCGCGCCGCTCGATCTCGAGGACGCTTTCGCGCTCGAGGACCCGGCCGCCGAAGACATCGAAGAGGCCGGGGAGGCGGTATTCGATCTGGTAGAGGACATGGTCGATCGCGTAGCGGACGAAGCGGTCCCGCCGACAGCCTTCGCCGATGACGAGCCCAAGGGCCTCTACGATTGCCTCGCCGCGGCGCGCGAGCTGGCGCAGACCGCGCGCTCGAACGAGGACCGGGGGCGCAAGGCACTCTACCAGGCGGTGGCACGGGCCTACGACTTCAGCATCGAGGCGCTCGCCCATCCGGCCGATTTCGACGAGCTGCTCGCCGAGAATGGCCTGACGGTGCAGGACCGCGCCCCGATGACTCCGGTCGTCAAGCTCGTGTTCGGCGCCGATTACGACAAGACCCGCCTGACCGAATACGCAACCGTGCTCGGCTATGCCCACCGTTTGGGCGTCGCTCGGGGAACGCTCGACAAGCTGCTCGCCGGCACCGAGGGCGGTCTCAAGGGCATCGTCCAGGCCGAGCGCCAGGCCCGCAAGGACGCCGCCGGCAAGCCTGCGGCGGCAGCCCGGGCCGTGCGCAGCTCGCTTGCCAGGAAGCTCCGCAAGCTGGAGCCGGTGGATCTGGGCGATCTGACGGACGAAGGCGCGGAGTTCGCGCTCGTCATGGTCCGCCGTCTGGCGACGGGCGAGCTGATGGTTCTGGGCGAGGTTCCCGAAGACATCGCGCTGGTCGAAAAGGCGGCGCGCAAGCTCCTGGGTTGAGCCGCACAGGCGCTCGCGAGACTGCGGCCTGCCCCCCTGCCCGCGCGGGCATCATGCAGCTCATTTCAACCGGCGGCGCGGGTTTCAGTTTCGGTTCACCCTTGCGCGCGCTAGAGTGCGCGCGATGGCTGCCTCTCTGCGCGCGCCGGCGCGCCTTACCGCCTGTCTCGCGCTTGCGCTGACCGCCGCTCAGCCGGCGGCGGCGCAGTCGATGCTCCGCGATACCGAGACCGAGGCCTTCTTCCAGGATCTGGCGGCGCCGCTGGTCAAGGCGGCCGGGCTGCCGGAGAAGAACGTAGACGTGGCACTGCTCAATGCGCCCTCGATCAACGCCTTCGTGGCCGGGGGCCAAGCCATCTATGTCCACAGCGGCCTGATCGAGAAGGCGGATACCGCTGCCGAGGTGCAGGGTGTGCTCGCGCACGAGCTCGGCCACATCACCGGGGGCCACATCATCCGCCAGGGCGAGGGGGCCCGGGCCGCCACCAACATCTCGCTGCTCTCGCTGCTGGCCGGGGTCGGCGCGATGCTCGCCGGCGCGGGCGATGCCGGCATGGCGGCGGTGATGATGGGCCAGCGCGCCGCGATGGGCAAATACCTCGCCTACAGCCGCGGCGAGGAGGGCTCGGCCGACGCCGCGGGGGCGAACTTTCTCGCCAGGGCAGGGATCTCGGGGCGCGGTTCGCTCGGCTTCTTCGATAAGCTCGCCGGGCTCGAGATGCGGTATGCCGTCAGCCGTGACGCGGATATGGAGTATGTCCGCAGCCACCCGCTCACCAGCGACCGCATCGCCACCCTGCGCGATACCTATCAGCAGGACCCCGCTTGGCGCAAACCCGACGATCCGGCGCTCCAGGTCCGCTTCGAGCGCATCAAGGCGAAGCTCATCGGGTATCTGGGCGAGCCGGCGCAGACGCTGCGGCTCTATCCAGAAACCGACTCGACTGTGCCCGCGCATTACGCCCGGGCCTATGCCTATCACAAGCAGGCGCTGGTCACCAAAGCGCTTGGCGAGACCCAGGCGCTGCTCGCAAAGGCGCCCGACGATCCCTATTTTCTCGAGCTCGAGGGGCAGATCCTGCTCGAGTCGGGCCGCCCCGCGGAAGCGCTCGGCGTGCTCCGGAAAGCGACCCAGCTGACCAATTCCCAGCCGCTGATCGCGACGCTCTATGGCCACGCGCTGATCGCGACCGAGGATCCCGGGAACTATGAAGAGGCCGAGCGGGTGCTGCGCGCGGCGGTGGTCCGCGATCGCTACAACCCGTTCGCCTGGCGCCAGCTTGGCACCGTCTATGCCGCGCGCGGCGACCTTCCTCGCGCCAATCTGGCCAGTGCCGAGCAGCAGGTCATGTCGGGCGATTACCTGCGCGCCGTCCGCAGCGCGCGCACCGCCCAGGCCGGCCTGGCCGAGAACTCGGCCGACTGGCTGCGCGCGCAGGACATCGAGATGGAGGCGCGCTCGTTGCTGGAACAGCAGGATAAGAAGGGCCGCCGCCGTGCGGGTTAAGGTATGAGGAATTCACTGTTCACCGCTCTTATCGCACTGGTTTTCGGCTTTGCCGGCGCGGGGGTGTGGTCGCTCTCCGGGCTGGGCGAGCAGCGCATGCGCGCCTGGCTGGTCGCCAATCCCCGCATCCTTCCCGAGATGGCGGCGGCGCTGCAGAAGCAGGAGGCGCAAGCCAGGCTCGCCGAAGTGGGCGCGGCGGTCACGCGCGCCTTCCCCGGCGCGGAGCTCGGCAATCCGCGCGGCACCAGGACGCTGGTGAAGTTCACAGACTACGGCTGCACCTATTGCCGCGCGAGCGAAAAAGATGTGCAGCGGCTGGTGGCGAACGATCCCGACCTGCGCATCGTGATCCGCGAATGGCCGATATTCGATGGGAGCGAAGAAGCCGCGCGCATGGCGCTCGCCGCTGCCGAGCAGGGCAAATATCCGGGCTTCTACAGGGCCATGTTCGCGGGGAGCCAGCCGAGCCCCGCCGCCGTCGCGCGGGCGGCCCGGATCGCCGGGCTGGACATGGCCCGCGCCCGGGCCTTCGCGGCCTCCGACACCGTCGCGGCCGAGCTCGCTCGAAACATGCAGCTCGCGCGGACGCTTGGCTTTACCGGAACCCCGAGCTGGGTTGCCGAAGGGCAGATTCTGGAAGGGGCGGTCGGCTATGACAAGTTGAAGCAGGCGCTCGCGGGAAGCAAGGGCGCGTGAGACTGATCGCGGTTTCCGCTGCCGCCGCCCTGGCGGCGTCCGTCCCCGTGGTGGCAGCGCAGCGCGAGGATAGCGCGCTCACCCGGCTACAGGCCCGCGATCGGCAGCTTTTCGCCATCGGCTGGCGACTGGCGACGGCAAACGCCCCCTACTGCGAGGGCGCTGCGCCCGCGCTCGGCCTGTCGGTGCTCGACGCCGGCGGCTTTGGCGATCCCGCCGCAGTGCGGCGCCAGCTCGGCCTGAGCGGCGATCTGGCAGCGGGTGCTGTGGCCCCGGGATCACCGGCCAACGCGGCCGGATTGAAGGGCAACGACACTTTGGTCGCGTTCGGCGACACGGACCTTGCGGCCCGCTTTCCGTTTCGCAAACCGGCGTGGCGGCGGCTGATCGAGGTCAGCGCCGCGCTCGACGCGGCGGCGGCGCAGGGACCGGTCGTGCTTGCCTATGCGCGCGGGCACGAACCGCCGCGGTCCGTCACCCTCGCGCCGGTCTCGGCGTGCCCGAGCCGCTTCGAGGTGCTCGACAGCGGCAGCAGGGCGATGGCCGAGGGGACGCGGGTCATCTTCGGGCGCAATTTCCCCGGGTTCGATTATCCCGAGGCCGAATTCGCCGCGGCGGTGGCGCACGAACTGGCGCACAATCTGCTCCGCCACCGCGCGCGCCTGAAGGAGGCCGGCCGTTCGCTTGGCAATGTCCGCCTAACCGAGCGGGAGGCCGACCGGTTGATGCCGTGGCTGCTCGCCAATGCCGGCTGGCAGCCCGAAGCAGCGCTCGGTTTCATGCAACGCTGGGGCCCGCGCCACGACGGCGGCATCTTCCGCAACCCCAACCACGAAGGCTGGGACGAGCGCGCCGAGGCAATCCGGGCCGAGGTCGCCAAGGTCGCTGGGGTGACGGCCACCGAAGGCAAAGCCGACTGGGCCCGCCACTTCACCCGCGAAACGCTCGATTAAGCGTTCTCGCTCAACGCCTTGGCATACATCGAGGCGAGCGGGCGAGCCATCACCCGGCGGACCATCGGTTCGAAGAATTCGAGCGGCTCGCTGACGTAATCCGGGTCGAAGGCGGCCTGATCGTATTTTTCGCAGAACTCGCGGCAGGCCTCGAAATGCTCGTGGTCGCGGAATTTCTCCCGCGCGTTCCGGTCCATGCCGAGGAAGTGAAAATAGTAATACCCCTGGAAAGCACCGTGGTTCTGGCAGATCCAGTGCAGCTCGTCCGAGACGAAGGGCTTGATGATGGAGGCCGCGACCTCGGGGTGGTTGTAGCTCCCGAGCGTGTCCCCGATGTCGTGGAGCAGCGCCATCACCACATAGGGCTCGTCGCGGCCGTCGCGGTGAGCGCGGGAGGCAGTCTGAAGCGAATGCTCGAGCCGGTGGACCGGAAAGCCGCCGAAATCCCCGTCGAGCAGCTTCAGGTGCTCGAGCACTCGCTCGGGCAGCCGCTGCGCAAAGGCCATGTATTCGCTGCCGATGATCGTCCAGTCCTCCTGGGTGCCATGCTTCATCTCGCGGAATTTGGCGCGTTCGGCGGCGTCGTGCGCCATTTCGGCAGCGATATCCTGCACCCCGCCTTGTGCCGCGCCGCCCGCTGTATCATGATCCAAAGCGTCCATCGCATGTCTCCCTCGCCCCGGCCCGTTCGCCGCAGCCTAGCCGCTGGCGCTTGCCACCGCAATTACGCTAAGGCCCCGGGCGATCATGGTCATGCTGCCGATCGAGCCCCGGCCGTTCTTTGCCAACAAGGATCGTGCCTTCTGGAACCTTCAGCTGGCCGGCTGGGGCGGCGCGTTCCTGCTGCGCGCGATCACCGCCTTTGCCAACAATCAGCCCTGGGACTTTCTCGTCATCCTGCTGATTCAGGTCATAACCGGCTTTTCGCTGAGCCTGATCCTCTCGGTAATCTACCGCCAGCTCATCACCAGGCGCGCGTTGGTGACCTGGGGCGTGACGGCACTCGCTCTGGCGCTCGCCGCGGGGGTCCACGCGTTCATCGACGGTTGGGTCCTCGACCTTGCCCGTCCCGAGAGCGGGGGCAATTTCGTGCGGCTGTTCGTGGGGATCTATTTCTACGATCTGACCGTGCTGGGAGCATGGTCGGCGCTCTACTATGCGATCAATTTCTTCCTCCAGGTCGAGGAGCAGGCCGACCGGCTGGAGCGGCTGGAGGCGCAGGCGACGAGCGCCCAGCTGGCGATGCTGCGTTATCAGCTCAACCCGCACTTCCTGTTCAACACCTTGAATTCCATCAGCACCCTGGTGCTGCTGAAGCAGACCAAGCCTGCCAACGCGATGCTCACCAAGCTGTCGAGCTTCTTGCGGCAGACGCTGGTGAGCGAGCCGGGCGGGACCGTGACGGTGGCGCAGGAAGTCGAGACGCTTCAGCTCTACCTCGGCATCGAAAGGATGCGTTTCGAGGAGCGGCTGCAGACCGAATTTCGTGTCGATCCGCCCGCCGACAAGGCGCAGATCCCCTCGATGCTGCTCCAGCCGCTGGTCGAAAACGCGATCAAATACGGTGTCACGCCGCTCGAGGAAGGCGCGACGATCAGTCTCGTGGCGCAAGTCGTTGGCCCGCGCCTGCGCGTAACCGTGTCGGATACCGGGCCCGGCATTCGCAGGGGCGGATCCGGAAGCGGATCGGAGGGGCTTGGCCTGGCGCTCGAAGGGTACGGACACCGCTATTCCTCGACGGGCGTCGGCCTTGCAAACATTCGCGACCGGCTCGCCCAAGCCTATGGCGACGAGCACCGATTCGAAATCCGCTCGCCCGAAAGCGGCGGGTTCTCCGTGATGATCGAACTTCCATTCGAAACCGCGCCCATCGCCGCCGCCCCGCCAGGCCATGAGACTGCCAGGGTGCCCGACCCGAAACAGCCTTCAACGCAACCAGCCGCCACGCCGTCCGTTGTAGGGCCGGGGCAGCCGCTCAGTGCAGGATAAAATAATGACCATACGCACCATCCTCGTCGATGACGAGAAGCTGGCCATCCAGGGCCTCCAGCTCCGCCTCGAGGCATTCGAGGACGTCGAGATCATCGGCACCTGCCAGAACGGGCGCGAGGCGATCCGCGCGATCAAGACCGAGAAGCCCGACCTCGTCTTCCTCGACATCCAGATGCCCGGCTTCGACGGCTTCTCGGTGGTGCAGGGAGTGATGGACGTCGAGCCGCCGCTGTTCGTCTTCGTCACCGCCTTCGAGGAGCACGCGATCCGCGCCTTCGAGGCGAATGCGGTCAATTATCTGATGAAGCCGGTCGACGAGGACAAGCTCGCCGACACCATCGAGCGGGTCCGTGGCCGGCTTGCCGAGAAGAAGAGCAGCGAGGAGGCCGAGAAGCTCAAGGTGGTGCTGTCCGAAGTCGCGCCCGAGGCAGCCGAAGAGTTCGAGACCGCCGAGGACATCGAAAGCGCTGCGCGCTTCGAGAAGCTGATCAACATCAAGGACCGCGGCCAGATTTTCCGCGTCGAGGTCGACACCATCGAGCATATCGAGGCGGCAGGCGATTACATGATCATCTCCACCGGCGACAATTCGCTGGTGCTGCGCGAGACGATGAAGGACCTGGAACGCCGCCTCGACCCGCGCAAGTTCCAGCGCGTCCACCGCTCGACCATCGTCAACCTCGACCAGGTCCGCCAGGTCAAGCCGCACACCAACGGCGAATGCTTCCTGGTGCTTGACAGCGGGCAAGAGGTGAAGGTGAGCCGGAGCTACCGCGACGTGGTGGCGCGGTTCGTGCATTAGCTTGTTTTGCGCTCGCGCCTCCGCGCGAGCGTGCTCGACGCTGCTCCTCCGCTTCGCTCCGGGCGCCTGCGGGCGGGCAGTCGCCCTTGCGGACCTGGCGGTCCGATCATGGAGTTCCAATGATTTTTCACCTCCCCGGCTTCGACCTGGATGCGTTCGTCCGTGTAACCTTGGCCGAGGACCTCGGCGAAGGGCTGCCGGGCGGCGGGCGCGATGTCACCAGCGAGAGCGTGATCCCGGCCGAGGCGCGGTTTTCGGGCGTGATGGACACGCGCGACGCTATCGTTGTCGCGGGGCTGCCGGTCGCGGCTGCGTTCTTCCGCTCGCTCGATCCGGGTATGACGATCGAACTGCTGGTCGAGGAAGGCGCCGAGGCGCCGGCCGGGACCGACATCATGCGGCTGGAAGGCAACGCCCGCGCCATGCTCACCGCCGAGCGCTGCGCGCTCAACACCGTGCAGCACCTCTCGGGAATCGCCACGCTGACCCGCGATTACGTTCGCGCAATGGACAATCCCGCCTGCACCCTGCTCGACACCCGCAAGACCATCCCCGGCCTGCGCCACCTCGAGAAATACGCCACCCGCATGGGCGGCGCGGCCAACCACCGCATGGGGCTGTGGGACGCGGCGATGATCAAGGACAACCACGTCCTCGTCGCCGGCAGCGTGGGCGAAGCCGTGCGCCGAGCCGTGGCAGCGGGGGTGAAGGAGATCATCTGCGAGGTCGACCGCCTCGACCAGATCGAGCCCGCACTCGCCGCCGGGGCGACCAGGCTGCTGCTCGACAACATGGAGCCGGATGAGTTGCGCGAGGCGGTGCGGATCATCGCCGGGCGTGTGGCGACCGAAGCCAGTGGCGGGATCAACCTCCAGACCATCAAAGCCAAAGCCACGACGGGCGTCGATTACGTCTCCGTCGGCCGCCTCACCCAAAGCGCGCCCGCGGCGGACATCGGATTGGACCTTACGCCACTTTAGCGCCGCTCCCGAAAAAACCCCCGCAGCAGCTCCGCCGCCTCATTCTCACCCATCCCCGAATATACCTCCGGTCGATGCAGCGCTTGGGGATGCTCGAACACCCGCGCGCCGTGCTCGACTGCGCCGCCCTTGGGGTCGGGGGCGGCGTAGTAAAGACGGGCGAGGCGGGCGTGGACGATGGCGCCCGCGCACATCGCGCAGGGCTCGAGCGTGACCCACAGCTCGCAGCCGGTCAGGCGCTCGTCGCCGAGAGCCTTAGCGGCCATGCGAATCGCCGTGATCTCGGCGTGGGCGGTGGGATCGTGGTCGCGGCGCGGGGCGTTGCGGCCCTCGCCGATCAACGCGCCGTCCCTGACCACCACTGCGCCGATCGGCACCTCGCCTTCCGCCGCCGCCTCGCGGGCCAGCGCGAGCGCGCGCGCCATCGGATGGGGAAGCGGCCAGTGGGTCATTTGCGGCCCTTACCCCGCCCCGCGCCCTCCGCAAACGCCTTGACGATTCGCCCTTGCGCCGCTAGGGGCGCCGCTTTCCGGCACTCCCGGGTGGACTTTCCGCGTCTCGCGAGCAAGCCTCCGGACGCCAGCGAACGAGAGAAGCATCATGTCGCGCATCTGCGAACTGACGGGCAAGGGCCGCCAGGTCGGCCACAATGTGAGCCACGCCAACAATAAGACCAAGAAGGTCTATCTGCCCAACCTGCAGAACGTCACGCTGATGAGCGAAAAGCTCGACCGCAGCTTCAAGTTCCGCGTTTCGACCCACGGGTTGCGCTCGGTCGAGCACAACGGCGGGCTCGACAACTGGCTGCTCAAGACCGGCGACGAGAAGCTCTCGGGGACCGCGCTCAAGGTCAAGCGCGAGCTCAAGAAGGCCGTCAAGACCGTCGAAGCCGCGTAGGCTTCGCCACCGAATCACCAAGGGGCGCGTTGGGCAACCGGCGCGCCCTTTTGTTTCCTCTCAGCATTTGGGCTGGCGTCGGACCTTTTGATTTTCACACGAAGACACAAAGAGGGCAGCGTGCGCCGCAGGCTGATTGCCCGACCCGCGGGCTATGCAAATCGCAGAGCGGCTTCGCCCGCAAGCGCCGACCTCTTCGTGGCTTTGTGTGAGCCAAAAAGCGGCCCCGCCGCCCTCACTGCGAGGGCAGGAACAGCAGGGGATCGAGGCGCGCGCCCTGCCATTTGAGGCTCCAGTGCAGATGCGGGCCGCTCGCGCGCCCGGTGGCGCCGATATAACCGATGAGCTGACCCTGTTTCACCCGTTCGCCTTGCTTTACCGCCAGCCGCGAGGAATGGAGGAAGGCGCTGTTGAGGCCCATCCCGTGGTCGATGATCAGCAGATTGCCCTCGAGGCTGAAGGGCCTGCTCGCCGCCAGCACCACCACACCGTCGGCGGGCGCCAGGTAGGGCGCGCCGCTTCCGCCGGTCGCGATGTCGAGCCCCGAGTGATAGGCGCCCGGCACGCCCTGATAGATGCGCTGTGCTCCGAAACGGCCCGAAATACGGCCCTTGACCGGCCACGCGAAACCTTGCGTCCAGCCGGCGGCGTCGGAACGCAGCGCGCGCGCCGCCTCGATCGCGGCGAGCTCGAGGCGACGGATCGCCATGAAGGTCTCGCTCGGCACATTGCCCCTCGGCGGCACGTTGACGCGCTCGACCGGCCAGGCGCGCGGCGCGACCTGTAAATCGCGCGACACCGACTGTCCGTCAGCCGCGATAGCCGTCAGCCGGAGCTGCGCGGGAGAGTCCCGGTCAAGACCTGCGAAGAACCGCCCGTCGCTCGCCAGCGCGACCGCGGTGCCGCCGAGCATCAGCCTTACCGCGCCGCGCGGCGCCAAGCCGCGCAGCCAGCCGCCCTGCTCGAGCACGCCTTCGATGGTGAAATCCGCCGCGGACAGTGCGCGCGCGGCTGGCGGTGCGGGTGGCGGCGAGGCGAGAGGCGCGGCCGGTGGCGGCGCCACGGCGCATCCGGCAGCGGCAAGCGCGGCACCCAGCGCCACGCAGACGGGAAACCTCACGGCTTCAGGCGCTCGATCGCAATCGCCGCGCTGGCGTAGGGTTCCTGGTGGTGCACGCTCCAGTAGCGCAGCTCATCGAGGGGGATCGCCCGTCCCGTAACGGCGCAAAGCACATGGCTCCCCGTCCGCAGCACGCGAAAGCCGTTGGGGCCGTAATGAAGCCGCGCCTCGTTGCCCGCGTTGTTCGATTTCATCAGCATCGCGGCAGTCTAGCAGCCGCGCATTAACCGAACAAATCTTCTTGCGTCCCCGAAGGTGGACCGGGGCGGGCGGGCGCGCGCCGCGCTTGCGCATCGATAGTCGACACTTCGACCACGCCATCGGCGAAATGAAGCGCCAGACGGGGCTGCATGGCGGCGGCGGCGCGAGTCGCAATCGTCGCGCCGTCGCGGTCGGTGACGCGGGCATAGCCGCGCTCCAGGATGCGGCGCGGATCCAACTGCTCGGCCATGCGGGCCAGCGCCGCGAGGCGATGTCCGCCCTCGGCGATCTGCCGGGCGACGAGCGCGGGATCGAGGCGCATTGCGAACAGACGGCGTTGCGCCTCGCGCAGTCCGCGCTCCAGCACCCCCGGGCCAAGCCGAAGCCCGCCGAGCCGCGCGCGGCCTGCGGCGGCCCGGTCGAGCAGGCCGCGCCGCAAGCGCTCGGCAAGCTCGTCGAGGCGCTGTGCCGCCGGTTGGAACAACTCCGCGGCGCTTGGCAGGCGCTGGGCCCGTGCCTCCAGACGTTCGCGTCCAAGGGCCACCGGCGCCATCGCGCAGCGCCGCTTGCGGTGCGCCAGATCGGCGAGCGTCGCGGCGAGCTCGCTGTGCACCGGGACCGCCATCTCGGCGGCGGCGCTGGGGGTGGGAGCGCGGCGGTCCGCCGCGTGATCGGCGAGCGTGGTGTCGGTCTCGTGCCCCACCGCGCTGATGAGGGGAATCGTGCATTCGGCGATGGCGCGCACCACCGCCTCCTCGTTGAAGCTCCACAGATCCTCGATCGAGCCGCCGCCGCGCGCGACGATGACGAGATCGGGGCGAAGCGCATGTCCCGCGGGCAGATCGGAAAACCCGCGCACCGCCGCCGCCACCTGCTCCGCCGCTCCCGCGCCCTGGACCAGCACGGGCCAGACGATGACCCGGCTGGGGAAGCGGTCGGCGAGGCGGTGAAGGATGTCACGGATCACTGCCCCGGTCGGGCTGGTGACCACGCCGATGGTCGCGGGCAGGAACGGCAGCGGGCGCTTCCTCGCGCTGTCGAACAGCCCTTCCGCCGCGAGCCGCCGGCGCGTCTTCTCGAGCAGCGCGAGCAGCGCGCCCTCGCCCGCCAGCTCCATCCGCTCGATCACGATCTGATACTTCGAGCGCCCGGGATAGGTGGTGACCTTGCCGCTGGCGACGACTTCCAGCCCGTCCTCGGGCACGAAGGCCAGCCGGGCCATGCTGGTCCGCCACATCACCGCGTCGATCACCGCGCCCTCGTCCTTGAGGCAGGCATAGAGATGGCCCGAGGCGGCGCGCTTGACGCCCGAGAGTTCGCCGCGCAGCCGGACGAAGCCGAAGCGGTCCTCGACCGTGCGCTTGAGCGCCTGCGCCAGATCGCTGACTGAGAGGGGCTCGGCGTTGTCGCCGGCAATCGTCCGCGCTACCAGCCGCTCGCCCTCACTGCCGTCATCCCGGAGATCGCCTGTCATGAATATCCTTCTGCTGGGGTCTGGCGGGCGCGAGCATGCGCTGGCGTGGAGGCTGGCGCAATCCCCGCAGGTCATCGCGATGTGGGCCGCGCCGGGCAATCCCGGCATCTCCGAGCATGCCCGCTGCGTGGCGCTCGATGTGAAGGACCACGGGGCGGTCATCGCGTTCTGCCGCGAAAAGTCGATCGATCTGGTGGTAATCGGCCCCGAGGCCCCGCTGGTCGACGGACTTGCCGACAGCGTGCGCGGTGCCGGCTTCGCGGTGTTCGGTCCTTCGGCAGCGGCGGCGCGGCTCGAGGGCAGCAAGGGCTTTACCAAGGATCTGTGCGCCCGCGCCGGCATCCCCACCGCCGGCTATGTCCGGACCGCTTCGCTCGCCGAGGCACAACAGGCGCTGCTGCGCTTCCAGGCGCCCTTCGTGCTCAAGGCCGACGGTCTCGCCGCGGGCAAGGGGGTGGTTATCGCCGACACTCTGGCCGAGGCGGAAGGCGCGCTTGCCGAGATGTTCGGCGGCCAGTTCGGGGCCGCGGGGACCGAAGTGGTGATCGAGGAATTCATGACGGGCGAGGAGGCGAGCTTCTTCGTGCTGACCGACGGCGAGACCATCGTCCCGTTCGGCAGCGCGCAGGACCACAAGCGTGTGGGCGAGGGCGACAGCGGCCCCAACACCGGCGGCATGGGCGCCTATTCGCCCGCGCGCGTCCTCACCCCCGTGCTCGAGGCACGGGTCATGCGCGAGATCGTCGCACCGACGGTCCGCGCGCTGGCCGAGGCGGCAACGCCCTATTCGGGCGCGCTGTTCGCCGGGCTGATGCTGACCGCGGACGGCCCCAAGCTGATCGAATACAACGCCCGCTTCGGCGATCCGGAGTGCCAGGTGCTGATGATGCGCTACGAGGGCGATCTCGCCGCGCTGATGCTCGCCTGCGCCCATGGAAAGCTGGCCGAGGCGGAGCCGCCGCGCTTTTCCGACCGGGCCGCGCTGACCGTGGTGCTGGCGGCACGAGGCTACCCCGGGGCACCGAAGGGGGGCGGTGCGATCGATCTGGATGCGGCGGAAGCGGGCGGCGCCAAGGTCTTCCACGCCGGCACCAGGCGCGAGGGCGACCGGCTGGTCGCCAGTGGTGGGCGCGTGCTCAACGTGACGGCGCTCGGCGACAGCGTGACCGCAGCGCAGGCCGCCGCATACCGCGCCGTCGATGCCATCGGTTTCGCCGACGGCTTCTGCCGCCGTGACATCGGCCAAAGAGAAATCGTGCGCGAAGCGGCGGGTGCGCGAAGGTGAGCACGGCCGCGATCAGCCGCCGGCAATGGCTGGGCCTCGGCGCCGTGTCGCTCGGGGCGCTCGGGCTGGGCCAATATCTGCGGCGGGGCCAACCGATCGGGCGCGACGTGTCCGGGGTCATGGACGTGGCCGCCTTGCTCGGCGCGCCGGGCTTCCCGTTCGAGGGCCCGGCCAAAGCGCGCGTAACCATGCTGGTTTTTTCCGACTATGCCTGCGCGGTGTGCCGCAAGGCAGAGCCCTGGTGGCGCGCGGCGGTTGGGGAAGCGGGCGACGTGCGCGTGGTCCACCGCGACTGGCCGATCCTTGGGGACTCCTCGGTCCGCGCCGCACGAGTGGCGCTGGCGGCAGAACGCCAGGGGCTATACGCGTCGGTCCACCAGATCCTGATGCGAATCGGCCGGCACGACGAGATCGCGCTGCGTCAGGCAGTGGTTGCCTCAGGCGGCGACTGGCCCCGCCTCGAAACCGACCTCGCTCGCGACAGCGCCGCCATCGACCGCCTCCTCGCCCGCACCGCGCAGGACGCGCTCCAGCTCGGATTCCGCGGCACCCCCGGCTATCTCATCGGTCCGATCCGCATCGAAGGCGCCGCGAGCCAGCATCAGTTCGCCGACGCCATCGCGCGGGCGCGGGGCTAGGGGTTACCCCAGCTTCGCCTCGACCAGCGCCGCCAGATCGGCCTCGGGCCTCGCGCCGTAATGGCTGATGATCTCAGCGGCGCAAATCGCGCCCATTTTGAGGCAGCGCTCGAGGCTTTCGCCGCGGGCGTGGCCGGTGAGGAAGCCGGCAGCAAACAGATCACCCGCGCCGGTGGTGTCCACCACGCGTTGTATCGGCTCGGCCGCGACCTCGGCGCGCTCGCCGTGAGCGATGGCGATCGCACCCTTGGCGCTGCGGGTGGCGACCAGCACGGGCACCTTGGGGGCGACCTGGGCGATGCCGGCCTCGAAATCCTTTTCACCGGTCAGCGAGGCCAGCTCGTGCTCATTGACGAACAGGATATCGATCAATCCAGCGTCGATCAGCGCGCGGAAATCGTCGCCGTGGCGGTCGATCACGAAGCTTTCGCTGGCGGTGAAGGCCACCTTGCGACCGGCGCTGCGCGCAACCTCGATGGCGCGGCGCATGGCGCGGCGCGGCTCCTCGGGGTCCCACAGATAGCCCTCTAGATAGAGGATGCTCGCGCTCGTGATCACGGCATCGTCGAGCGCGGTGGGCGGCAGGAACTGGCTGGCCCCGAGAAAGGTGTTCATCGTCCGCTCGCCATCGGGGGTCACGAAGATCAGGCAGCGCGCGGTTGGCGGCTCGCCCTTCCTCGCAGCTGTGTCAAAATCGATCCCGACCGCGCGGATGTCGTGCGCGAACACCGCGCCGAGCTGGTCGTCCGCCACCTGGCCGATGAAGACGCATTGCGCGCCCAGCGCCGCCATGCCCGCAAGCGTGTTGGCGGCTGAGCCGCCGGAAATCTCCTTGGCCGGCCCCATCGCGGCATAGAGCTCCTCGGCGCGCGCGGTATCGACCAGCGTCATCCCGCCGCGATTGAGGCCAAGCTCCTCGATCAGCTCGTCCCGGCATGGGGCCATCACGTCGACGATGGCATTGCCGATGGCGATAACGTCGTAACGGGGTTCGGTCATGGATGCTCCAGGGAAAGTGCGGCCGCTCGGCCATTCGAAAGCGCGCGCCCTAGCGGCTGCGCCCGCGAGGTCCAACCCCGGCGTTGACTTGCCAAATTCGACCGCGCAAGCCGGGCCCTTGGAAATGACCGGCATCCCGCGCGCCTTCGCCCTTGCTGTGGGCCAGTTGAGCGACCCGGCTTTTGGGCGCGTGCTCGGGAAATCGATCCTGGCGACGCTCGCGATCTTCGCAGTGCTGGGCACGGCGGCATGGCAAGGGCTGAGCGCCGCCCTGCGGTTCTATGGCGCGGGATACGAAGGGGTGAGCGCGCTGATCGCGCTGGCGTTGACGGTAATCGGAGGGTGGCTGCTGTTTCGCGTGGTGGCGCTGGCGGTGTTGCAATTCTTCGCCGACGACGTTGTCCGCGCGGTCGAACGGCGTCACTATCCCCATGCGGCTCAGGTGCCCGATCTCCCCTTCCGCGCCGAGGTCGCCGCGAGCGGGCGCGCGCTGGCCCGCGTCGTCGCGGTCAACGCGGTGGTTTTGCCGATTGCCCTGATCCTGCTGGTGACGGGGATCGGGACCGCGCTGCTCCTGTGGGCCGCCAACGCCTGGCTGCTCGGGCGCGAGCTGACCGAGATGATCTGGCTGCGCCACCGCTCCGCCCCTGGCGAAGACTTGCCGGTGAGCGCGGCGACGCGCTTCCTACTGGGCGGGATCGTCGCCGCGCTGCTGATCGTTCCTTTCGTCAATCTGCTCGCTCCGCTGCTGGGAGCCGCGGCCGCGACTCATCTGGTCCACCGCGCGAGGCCGGCTCATGCGTAGCGCGGCAGCGCTACTCGCGGCGTTGACGCTGGCGGGCTGCGTCGGTGCGCCCAAGCCGGCGCGCCCGGTCCTTTCCCGGCCCGCGCCCCAGACTGCCGGCCCGGTCGCAGCCCCCTCGAGCCAGAGCTTCCTTGCGCCCACGATCATGCGGCTGCCGGGACTCGAAAGCGTGATCGGCGCCGATGCGCGCCGGTTGGGCGAAATTTTCGGCCCGGCGCGGCTGATCGTGCCCGAGGGCGATGCGGTGAAGCTGCAATTCGCGGGGACGGCCTGCGTGCTCGATGTTTTCCTTTATCCGCTGCGCCCCGGGGGCCAGCCCGCCGCGACCCATGTCGAGGCGCGCCGCCCCAGCGACGGCCAGGATGTCGACCGCGCGGCCTGCGTGGCGGCGCTCAAGCGCTAGTCGCGATCGAATTCGAGCGGAGCTTCTGCACCTCCCTCGAGCGGGAGCGGGCCGCGCGGAGGAATGGCCGGTACCGTCAGACCGGCTTCGGGCGGCCGGCGCGGTGGCCGCTTGCCCGCGAATCGCACGCGCAGATCCTTACGCTGGCGTTGATCGCGAACGTGCGCCCGTGCGGTTCGAAGAAATGCACCGATGATGCTCACTCGCCGGTCATACCGTAAAACTCTCGCCGCAGCCACAGGCGCCCTTGGCGTTGGGGTTGGTGAAGACGAAGCCGGCGGTGAAATCGTCCTCGACCCAGTCCATCGTGCTGCCGACGAGATAGAGCACGCTCCCCCCGTCGATGTAGAAAACGCCGCCGGGGGTGGCGATCTTCTCGTCGAAGGGGGCTTCCTGGAAGAGATAATCGACCGAATAGGCCAGCCCCGAGCAGCCACGCCGCGGCGTCGAGAGCCGGACGCCGATCGCGCCTGCCGGGGCCTTGGTCATCAGCTCGGCGACCCGCGCCTCGGCGCGCGGCGTCAGCGTCACGGCGGCGGGGAGGGGGCGGAGTGTCACGTCGGTCATAGCATTCCGAGCTCCAAACGCGCCTCGTCGGTCATCTTGTCGGGGCCCCACGGCGGGTCCCACACCAGATTGACCTCGGCATCGCGGACGCCGGGGACCGAGCCGACGCGCAATTCCACCTCGCCCGGCATCGATTCGGCGACCGGGCAATGCGGGGTGGTGAGCGTCATCGTCACGACCACGTCGCCGTCCTCGGACGCCTCGACGCCGTAGATCAGGCCGAGGTCGTAGATGTTTACCGGGATCTCGGGATCGTAGATGTCCTTGATCGCGTCGATCACCGCCTCGTAGAGCGCGCCACCGGGCTCGGCCGGCGAGGCGCGTCTGGGCTTCTCCTGGAGGAAACCCTCGAGGTAGTCGCGCTTGCGCTCGAAGCTTTCGCGCGGCGTCTCGTCCTCGGCCGCGTCGGAAACGCGGGCGCGGGGTGGCTTTGCAATGGCGTCGTGGCTCTCGCTCATCCGAAAATCCTTTGCGTCCGTTCGATTCCGCGCAGCAGCGCGGCAATGTCGCTTTCGTCCGAGTAAAGCCCGAAGCTGGCTCGCGCCGTGGCCGGCACACCCAGCGCCTCCATCAGCGGCTGCGCGCAATGGTGCCCGGCGCGGATCGCGACATTTTCCTCGTCCAATATGGTGCCGAGATCGTGCGGATGCACCCCCTCGATCACAAAGGAGACGATGCCGGCGCTGTCCTCGGGCCCGAACAGGCGCACAGAGTTGAGCTTGCCGAGTTCCTCGCGAAGCTGGCGGACCAGCCCGCTCTCGTGCGCCGCAATCGCCGCGAGCCCGATCCCCGCGGCATAGTCGCAAGCGACCGCAAGGCCGATTGCTTCCGCGATTGCGGGGGTGCCGGCCTCGAACCGCTGCGGCCCCGAGGCATAGCTCGTGCCCGCGAATGTGACGCGCTCGATCATCGCACCCCCGCCCTGCCAGGGGGGCATGGCGGCGAGATGCTCGGCCCGCGCCCACAGCGCGCCGATCCCGGTGGGTCCGTAAAGCTTGTGCCCCGAGAAGGCCGCGAAATCGGCTGACAGCGAGGGAAAATCCACACCCAGCCGCGGAACCGACTGGCAAGCGTCAAGGAGCAGCTTGGCCCCCACGCCGTGCGCCAGCGCGGCGGCGCGCTCGACCTCGAGGACCGAGCCAAGGACATTCGAGACGTGCGCGAAGGCAACCATCTCGTGATCCCGCGTGAGCATCGCCTGGGCGGCGTCGAGATCGATCCGGCCGTCGGGAGTGAGCGGGCAAACGTCGATCTGCCAGCCTGCGAGCTGCCAGGGGACGATATTCGAATGGTGCTCCAGCGCCGAGAGCAGGACCCGGCCTTTCCGGGGCCAGGACTGCGCGACAAGGTTGATCGCCTCGGTAGCGCCGCGAGTGAACACCAGTTCGTCCTCGCTGCCGCCGACAAATGCCGCCACCCGCCGCCGCGCCGCCTCGTAGCCCAATGTCATCTCTGCGCTGCGCGAATAGACGCCGCGATGAACAGTCGCGTAACCCGTACCGAGCGCGCGGCTCACGGCATCGATCACCGCCTGCGGCTTCTGCGCGGTCGCGGCGCTGTCGAGGTAATGCCAAGGTGCCCCGGCGGCGGTGACGAGTCCGGGAAAGTCCGCCTTCAAACCCAAGAACTGCGCCCCCGCGAAGGCGGGGGCCTCACGCGAGGAAGCGCCATCCCGAGAGAGGTCCCCGCCTGCGCGGGGACTCAGAGATGTTTGCGTGCTCACAGGTGCCGGTCCAGCTTGTCGAGCGCCACGCGCATCAGCCGCTCGCGCTCGGCCTCGTCGTCGAGGGCCACGAAGGCATCGCCGATGAACGCCTGCACCAGCAGCCGCCGCGCCGCTTCGGGCGAAAGCCCGCGCGCCGCCATGTAGAAGGCAGCAGCCGCGTCGAGCTGGCCGACAGTGGCGCCGTGCGCGCATTTGACGTCGTCGGCGAAAATCTCGAGTCGGGGGACCGCGTTCACGCTCGCGCCCTTCTCGAGCAGCAGGCCCTTGAAGCTCTGCGCCGCATCGGTTTTCTGCGCGTGGCGCGCGACCTCGATGGTGCCGAGGAAATTGCCGGTGCCCTGCCCCCAGTGGACGCTGCGAACGACCTGGTTGCTGGTCGCCTCGGGCTCGGCGTGGACGATGCGGGTGACGAATTCGCGCACGGTGTCGCGCCCGCCCACGGTCACTCCGCCGAATTCGAAATGCGCGCCCTTGCCGAGCGAGACCTCGATCTCGACGCGGGCATAGAGTTGGGCGGCAACCACCGCGAATAATTCGCACCGCGCGCCCTCGCCCAGGCTCACGCGCAGGCGGTTGAGCACCGTCCCCTCGCGCCTGTCGGTCCGGTCCGCGATCACGATGCACTCGCGAAATCTCTCGCCCGCCGCCACCTCGACCACGCGCCAGTCGTCCAGCGAAACCCCGCGCAGCGCCTCGACCGCGGCGTAGCGCCACGCCTCATCCTTGCGGGTTGGAAGTGCGCCGGCCTCAGGCATGCGCCATCACCGCGTCATAGCCCTCGCGCTCCAGCGCCTCGGCGAGTTCGGGACCGCCGGTCTTCACGATCCTGCCGCCGCTGAGGATGTGGACGTAATCGGGCCGGACGTATTCGAGCAGCCGCTGGTAGTGGGTGATCAGCAGCACCGCCTTGTCGGGCGCGCGCATGATGGCGTTGATGCCCTGCCCCACCACGCGCAGCGCGTCGATGTCGAGGCCGCTATCGGTCTCGTCGAGGATGGCGAGGCGGGGGTCGAGGATGCCCATCTGGACCATTTCGGCGCGCTTCTTCTCGCCGCCCGAGAAGCCGACGTTCACGTGGCGTTTCAGCATGTCCATGTCGAGCTTGAGGAGCGCCGCCTTCTCTTTCGCGAGCTTGAGGAACTCTCCGCCCGACAGCGGCTCCTCGCCGCGGCTCTTGCGCTGCGAATTCAAGGCTTCGCGCAGGAACTGGACGTTGGAGACGCCGGGTATTTCGACCGGATACTGGAAGCCGAGGAAGAGCCCCGCCGCGGCGCGCTCGTGCGGGTCCATAGCGAGCAGGTCATGGCCCTCGAAGCCGACGGAGCCGCCAGTCACCTCATACCCCGGCCGCCCGCCCAGCACATAGGCGAGCGTCGACTTGCCCGCACCGTTGGGGCCCATGATGGCATGCACCTCGCCCGCATCGATTGTGAGCGAAAGGCCCTTGAGGATCGGCTTGTCGGCGACGGTGGCGTGGAGGTCGGTGATTTCCAGCATTCTCAACATCTCAATTCGTCGGCCCGGACTTGATCCGGGCCAAGGCTGCCTTTTGCGAGGTCAGCGGAAGAAAAGCCTGGTCCCGGATCAAGTCCGGGACGACGGGGGAGGGGGCGGAGAGAAACATTACCGTCCCACCGGCCGGTTCGGCCGCGAATAGTGCTGGTTGGGGTTGGCCTCCGCGTGGGCGCGGGCCTTTTGCTTGCGGTCGCCGATGCGCAGCCGCATGCCGGCGGTGATGCGCGCGAGCACGGCGTCCATGTCCTCGAGAATATCCTTGGCGGCGATCCGCATCACGCGGATGCCCACCGCCTCGAGGCTCTTGTCGCGACGCTTGGCGAGCGCTTCGTTGGCGCCGTCCTCGTCAATGGCGATTGCCATGCCGAGGATGTGGTTGCCGAAATCGACGATCGCGCTGCCGATCACCATGTGGCGGGTGAACTTGTATCGCCCGAGATCGGCCTCGGCGAAGCGCTTGGCGAGCGCCTTGTGCGCCTCGGACGAATGCCGCCGCAGCTCGCGCGCCTGCTCGTGCAGCACGTCGAGCCGCTTTTCCGAAATCTCCCACCCACGCCCCTTCTTCTTGAGCGCAGGCGCGGCGTCGGCGGTTTCGGACGGATCGCGAAGCTGGAGGGTTTTCTTAGTCACCGAATCAATCCGTCGCCCACGAGATTGGGGACTTCCCATATGTCAGGGATCGGTTCGAAACTTCCGAGGTCTACCCATTTATTATGCGCGTGCGACGCGAGACCCCATTCCGGCTCTGACCAGCCGCGCGGCACTAGGAATAGTCGCTCAGTTTGATGTTCTGCGACCCACCCAAACCCGCCTTGCTTAGCATGACGATGGTCTCCACTGAGCGCAATGTCGGGCCAGTCTCCCGTATGCGCCCGACGCCAGCGCAGCTGCGCTTCGCATAATCTTACGACGCGCGCTTTTTTGGCCCGTCGGCCAAACCAACTGAACAAAGAAAATGGAGGAGACCAACGCAGCATCAACCCACGCTCCCCTCGAGCGAAATCGCCAGCAGCTTCTGCGCCTCGACCTCTTCAAGCCCCTCCCCTTCAGGGGAGGGGTTGGGGTGGGGGCTGTGCCGGGATGTGCGTGCTTCAGCCGCCTGGAGAATCGCCGACAGCACACCCTCCGGGTTGCCCATCACATCGCCATTCGTCACTCGCAGCACCAGAAACCCGAACTCCGCCAGCTCCTCATCACGCAGCCGGTCCTTCGCCTCATCATGCGTATCGCCATCGACCTCAACGATCAGCGCCCGCGCAGGGCACATGAAGTCGGCGATGAAAGGTCCGATCACTTCCTGACGGCGGAATTTCAACCCGCCGAGCTGGCTGTTCGACAGGTTGCGCCATAGGTGTTTCTCGGGCTCGGTGGGATTGCGGCGCATTTCGCGGGCGCACTGGTGAAGCCAATCGATCTGTTCCTGCGACAGGCCCCACCCCAAACCCCTCCCCTGAAGGGGAGGGGCTTTTGGCGTCCAGCCCTCATCTAAGCCCCTCCCCTTCAGGGGAGGGGTTGGGGCGGGGAATGTTCTCATCCAACCGACCCCTCGAGTGAGATCGCGAGCAGCTTCTGCGCCTCGACCGCAAACTCCATCGGCAGCTCCTTGAGCACGTCGCGGGCGAAGCCGTTGACGATCAGCGCCACCGCCTCCTCCTGCCCCAGCCCGCGCTGCATGGCGTAGAACAGCTGGTCGTCGGAAATCTTGCTGGTGGTCGCCTCATGCTCGATCTGGGCGCTGGGGTTCTTGACCTCGATATAGGGCACGGTGTGCGCGCCGCATTTGTCGCCGAGCAGCAGCGAATCGCATTGGGTGAAATTGCGCACCCCGTCGGCATTGGCGGCGACGCGGACGAGGCCGCGATAGGTGTTGTTGGACTTGCCCGCGCTGATGCCCTTGGAGACGATGGTCGAGCGGCTGCCGCGGCCGTTGTGGATCATCTTGGTGCCGGTGTCGGCCTGCTGGTGATTGTTGGTGACCGCAACCGAGTAGAACTCGCCCACGGAGTCCACGCCGTTCAGCACGCAGCTGGGGTATTTCCACGTCACCGCGCTGCCGGTTTCGACCTGCGTCCAGCTGATCTTGCTCCGCGCGCCCTGGCACAGCCCGCGCTTGGTGACGAAATTGTAGATGCCGCCCACGCCCTCGGCATTGCCGGGATACCAGTTCTGGACGGTCGAATATTTGATCTCGGCATCCTCGAGCGCGACCAGCTCGACCACCGCGGCGTGGAGCTGGTTCTCGTCGCGCATCGGCGCGGTGCAGCCTTCGAGATAGCTGACGTAGCTGCCCTTCTCGGCAACGATCAGTGTGCGTTCGAACTGGCCGGTGTTCTCTGCATTGATGCGGAAATAGGTGCTCAGCTCCATCGGGCAGCGCACGCCTTCGGGCACATAGACGAAGGTGCCGTCGGAGAAGACCGCGCTGTTCAATGTGGCGAAGAAATTGTCGTGCTGCGGCACCACCTTGCCGAGCCATTTCTTCACCAGCTCGGGATATTCCCGGATCGCCTCGCTGATCGAGCGAAAGATGACGCCGGCGGCCTCCAGCTCCTTCCTAAAGGTGGTGGCAACGCTGACCGAATCGAACACCGCGTCGACCGCGACCTTCTTGGCGCCCTTGACGCCGGCCAGCACCTCCTGCTCGGCGAGCGGAATGCCGAGCTTGTCGTAGACCGCCTTGATATCGGGATCGAGCGCGTCGAGGCTGTCGAGCTCGATCTTCTTCTTGGGCGCGGCGTAGTAGAACGCATCCTGGTAATCGATCGCCGGATAGCCGAGCTTGGCCCACTCGGGCTCGGCCATGTCCTGCCACATCCGGAACGCCTTGAGCCGCCAGTCGAGCATCCACGCGGGCTCGCTCTTCTTGGCGCTGATGAAGCGGACGGTGTCTTCGCTGAGGCCCTTGGGCGCGAACTCGGTCTCGATGTCGGCGGACCAGCCGTGCTCGTAGTCCGCGGCGCGCGCGGCAGCCTCGCGGGCTTCGCGGTCGGGTTGGTCGAGAATGTCGAGACGGTCGGCCATCCTATCGCACCGCCTCGGCCGAAAGCTGGGTGAGCGGGATCGCGGCGAGCGCGCCGCGCAACGCGGCGTTGACGCGCGGCGCATGCGGACGGACGCGGCAATCGCGATCGACAGTGCACCCGCCGCCCTCACCGACGCAGGCGGTAAGGGCGATCGGGCCCTCCACCGCCTCGACGATGTCAGCGAGGCTGATCGCCGCGGCCGGCCGCGCGAGCTGCAACCCGCCGCCGGCGCCGCGTGTCGAACGCAGCAGGCCCGCGGCGGTGAGCTTGCTCACCAGCTTCTGGACCGTGGGCACCGGAAGCCCGGTCTCGGCCGCCAGCTCGGCCGCACTGCTCCGCCCCCCGCCGCAGTGGCGGGCCGCGGCGCTCATCGTTACGAGAGCATAATCGGCGAAATTGGAAAGGCGCATGGCTATTCGGAGTAAATCGTTCCGATTATCCATGTAGGGATGCGAAACGCCGTCCTCAAGCGGAATCGCCCGTTGCGGTTTGCATGGGGCTGCGGGCGCATTGCCTTCTCGGCCAGGATCAAAAAAAGGGCGGCCCCGTCAGGAGCCGCCCTATGAAGTCAAGGAACTCGTCACGATCTGTGCCGAGCCCTTCGGGTCGCAAAACCTGTCTATCCCAAGGCCGCCCGAAATGAATTGTATGCAGGCGACAATTGTTCATCCGCAATGTTGCCGGCCCAACCAGGTCGTTTCGCGGGCCGGGCGCTGCTCGACACGCGCCGGTCCCCCCGGCATAGGCAGGTAACATGTTGTTCCGCCTCACCCGCCCCGCGCTCTTCGCGCTCGATCCGGAGCGAGCGCACCGATTGACGATCGCCGCGCTCAAGACAGTGCCTGTTCTGCCCCCCAGCCGCCCTGGGGCTCTGGCGGTCGAGGTGGGGGGGATCCGATTCGCCAATCCGGTTGGCCTTGCCGCCGGCTTTGACAAGGATGCCGAGGTGCCCGATGCCGCGCTCGGGCTCGGTTTCGGCTTTGTCGAGGTCGGCTCGATCACCCCGCAGCCGCAAGCAGGCAATCCCAAGCCGCGGCTGTTCCGCCTGCCCGAGGACAGCGCGGTCATCAACCGGATGGGCTTCAACAACGGCGGGGCTGCGGCTGCGGCGGCGCGGCTGACGCGTCGCGCCGGAAAGCCAGGTGTGGTCGGGATCAATATCGGCGCCAACAAGGACAGCGCGGACCGCCTTTTCGATTATGCCGCGATGGCGCGCATCATGGCGCCGCTGGCATCCTATCTGGCGGTCAATGTCTCGAGCCCCAACACCCCCGGCCTGCGCGCGCTCCAGGAGGAGGGGCCCCTGCGCGAGCTGCTCGGCGCAGTGATCGAGGCGCGCGACGAGAGGTGCGGGAGCGGCGGACCACCGGTTTTTCTCAAGGTCGCCCCCGATCTCGCGCCGTCCGATGTCGATGCGATCGCGCGGATAGCCGTCGAATTGAACCTCGGGGCGCTCGTGGTGAGCAACACGACGATTGCCCGCCCGCCGCTCCGCTCGCGCCACGCGGGCGAGGCGGGGGGGCTGTCGGGCGCGCCGTTGCGCGACCTCGCCCTCGAGCGGCTGCGCGATTTTCGCAAGGCGACGGGGGGGCAGGTGCCGCTGATCGGCGTGGGCGGAATTGCCAGCGCCGAGGACGCCTGGCAGCGGATCCGCGCCGGTGCGAGCCTGGTGCAGCTTTACACTGCGCTGGTTTTCGAGGGGCCGGGCCTGGTGCGGCGGATCGTCAGCGGCCTGGAAGCGTGCCTGCGCCGCGACGGCTTCGCGTCGATTGCAGAAGCGACCGGAAGCGAATAACCCGGCACGCATGACCGCCCGCCTCCTCGCACCGCTCACCCTCCTCGCGTCCCTGGGCGCATGTGTTCAGACCGTCGGCCCTCCCGCTCCGCCGAGCTCATCCCGTCCCGCAGGTGAAGTCAGCGCCGCCGACCCGCGCGCGCAGGAGGCCGGACTGGCGATGCTGCGTCAGGGCGGCAACGCCACCGACGCGGCTATCGCGACGATGCTTGCGCTGACAGTGGTGGAACCGCAAAGCTCGGGGATCGGCGGTGGCGGATTCTATGTGCGCGGCAGCGCGGGTGGTGGCATCGCCACGCTGGACGGGCGCGAGACCGCGCCGGCCGGGGCGTTCCCCGAGTGGTTTCTGGAGCCCGGCGGCCGGCTGCCGCGCTTCGAGGAAAGCCAGGCGAGCGGCCTCTCGGTGGGTGTGCCGGGCAATGTCGCGCTCGCCTGGAAGGCGCACGAGCGTTACGGCAAGCTCCCCTGGGCGGCGCTGTTCCAGCCGGCAATCGCGCTCGCGCGCGACGGCTTCGTGGTCAACCGGCAACTCCACAACTCGCTCGACGCCAACCGGGCCTTCGCCGCGTCGACAGCGAGCGGGCGTGCCTGGCTGTTCGACTCCGGCGGCAAGCCCGCCGCCGTGGGTGCGCGCGTCACCAATCCGGCGCTGGCCGATACGCTGACGGCCATAGCTGCCGGCGGCCCGCAAGCGTTCTATTCCGGTCCCCGCGCCCAGGCGATCGCCGCGACCGTGGCAGCTGCCACTCCGCGGCCCAGGCCCATGACCCCCGCCGACATTGCATCCTATACCGCCAAGGAACGGTCGCCGGTGTGCGGGACTTATCGCGGCTATCGCATTTGCGGGATGGGCCCGCCGAGCTCGGGCGGGTTGGCCGTGGTGGGCATTCTGGGCATGCTCGAGCGCTTCGACCTGAGGGCACTGGGAGTTCAGAACCCGGTGACCTGGCACTTGTTTGTCGAGGCGCAGCGGCTCGCCTATGCCGACCGCGAGCTTTATGCCGCCGACAGCGATTTCGTGTCCGTGCCGGTGAAGGGGTTGAGCGACCCCGGCTATCTCGCCGAGCGCAGCACGCTCATTTCCCCGGACCGGAGCCTCGGCCTCGTCACCGCCGGGAAGCCGGCGGGCGCCCCGCTCGCGCGCGCCGACGGCGACGAACCGCCCGAGCAGGGCACCTCGCATTTCGCCGCGGTCGATGGCGAAGGGACGATGGTCAGCTACACCTCGACCATTGAAAGCGCCTTTGGATCGGGACTGATGGCGAACGGCTTCTACCTCAACAACCAGCTGACGGACTTCAGCCGCACCCCCACCGGCGCCGACGGGAAACCGGTCGCCAACCGGGTCGAGGGCGGCAAGCGGCCGCGCAGCTCGATGGCGCCGACCGTGGTCTGGGATCCGCGCGGACGCCCGGTTCTCGCCGTGGGCGCGGCGGGCGGTCCGACGATCCCCGTCCAGACCGCGCGCGCGATCATCGGCTTCATCGACTTCGGTCTCACACCGCGCGAGGCGATCGGGCTGCCCTTCGTCATGGCTTTCGGCGAAAAGGTCATGCTCGAGAAGGGCACCTGGCTGGAAGGCGCGGCGGACCGCTTCCGCGCCCTCGGGCACGCGGAGCTGATTGTCCGCGAAGCACCAGTGAAGGCCGGCGCGGTCGGACGCGTGCGGGGCGGCAACTGGCAATCGGCGCGCGACCCGCGGGTCGAGACCAATGTCGAAGTGCCATGAGCCGCGCCAGGCATTGCGCCCGCCCCTGCTTGCCGTAGCGGTGACGGGGTCTTAAGCGCGCAGGCGGCGGCGCCACCTTCCCCGGATGCCCGTCCAACACCAAATCGCTCGCGAGGACGCCTGCTGTGCTTTCGGATATCGACGCTGCCCCCAATCTCGTCGCCCTGTTCCTGAAGAGGGCCGACGAGCGCGGCGAGGCGCCGTTTCTCGGTGCCAAGCGGGCCGGCGAATGGGAGACGATCAGCTGGGCCGAGGCGGCGCGGCGAGTCTGCCTGCTGGCCGAAAGCCTGCGCCGCATCGGGCTCGAGGAGGGCGACCGTGTGGCGCTGGTCAGCGAGAACCGGCCCGAGTGGTGCATCGCCGATCTCGGCATCATGGCCGCGGGGCTCGTCACCGTCCCCGCCTATGTCACCAACACCGAGCGCGACCACGTCCACATTCTCGACAATTCGGGCGCGCGCGCGGCGATCGTTGCGACCGAGAAGCTGTCGGTTCCGCTGCTCCAGGCGATCATGCGCACTGGCGCTTGCGAGCATGTCATTCCGATCGACAGCATTCGCCAGTATCAGTCGGGCAATATCTCATGCCACCGCTGGGAAACGATGCTCGCTGGCGACGCGCGGGAGGCGAGGGCGGCAGTCGATGCGCGAATCGCGCGAATCGGCAGGGACGCCACCGCGTGCCTCATCTACACCAGCGGCACCGGCGGCGCACCGCGCGGAGTCATGCAGCATCACGGCGCGATCCTGTGCAATATCGCGGGCGCGGCGGAAATCCTGATCAGCGATTTCGGAGTCGATCCCGACGAAAGGTTCCTCTCCTTCCTTCCGCTGAGCCACGCCTATGAGCACACGGGCGGGCAGTTCCTGCCGATTTCGGTGGGTGCCCAGATTTACTATGCCGAAGGATTGGAAAAGCTCGCGAGCAATATCGAAGAGACCCGGCCGACCTTCATGGTCGTGGTGCCGCGCCTGTTCGAGGTGCTGCGTACGCGCATAATGAAACAGGTCGAGAAGCAGGGGCGGCTCGCCAACGCGCTGATGGATACCGCTTTGGCCGTCGGCGAGCGGCGCGCCAGCGGGCGCGGAAAGCTCGGCGACGGTCTGCGCGATTTTGCGGTCGGCAAACTGCTGCGCCCCAAGATCCGCGCGAAGTTCGGCGGGCGGATCAAGGCGATGGTCTCGGGCGGGGCGCCGCTCAATCCCGATGTCGGCAATTTCTTCGAAGCGATGGGGATGACGCTGCTCCAGGGCTACGGCCAGACCGAAGCAGGGCCGGTCATCAGCTGCAACCGACCCTCGGCGGGCATCGCGATGGCCTCGGTCGGCCCGCCAATGCGCGGGGTCGAGGTCCGCGTCGCCGATGACGGCGAGCTGCTCGTGCGCGGCGAGCTGGTGATGCATGGCTATTGGCACAACCGCGCCGAGACCGAGCGGACGATTCGCGACGGCTGGCTCCACACCGGCGACATCGGCCACTTCGACGACGCCGGGCGGATCGTCATCACCGATCGCAAGAAGGACATGATCGTCAACGACAAGGGAGACAACATTGCTCCGCAGAAGCTGGAAGGGATGCTGACGCTCCAGCCCGAAATCGCGCAGGCGATGGTGAGCGGCGACAAGCGCCCCTATGTGGTCGGGCTGGTCGTGCCCGATGCCGAGTGGGCGCTCGAATGGTGCCAGGCGCGGGGCGAGCGCTTCGACTGCCGCAAGGTCCAGGAGCTGCCCGAGTTCCGCGCCGCGATCCGCGCCGCGATAGACCGCGTCAATGGCGAGCTGTCGGTGATCGAAAAGGTCCGCGGCTTCGCCTTCGCAGACGAGCCGTTCACCATCGAGAACGAGCAGCTCACCCCCTCGATGAAGATCCGCCGCCACAAGATACGCGAGCTCTATGGCGCGCGGATGGACGCGCTGTATCGCGGGTAACGACTCGGCTCGCCGCAAGCACGATTCGCCTCGCCCCGCTTGGGCCGAGAAGCTATGGACACGGGCAGAAAATCGGTCGAGTTTTAACCTAGAGGTTGGCTCATGGCGCATTCACAACAGGTCGAAATCCAGCGAAACTACGCGACCTTTCTAGATCTGCTGGGCAAGCTCCTGAGTGACCATGCAGGCCGCTATGCGCTTTTGCACGATCAGCAGTTGGCCGGAGTTTTCGACAGTCCAGGCGAAGCCGCACGAGCAGGATTTGCGCAGTTTGGTCACAAACCTTATTCGATCCAATACGTCACGGACGAACCCGTCGACTTGGGGTTTATGAGCAATGCGATTCGTGAGGGGACGACTCAAAGATAGGCGCATCCTTATCCCGATCGGTATTCGCTCCTTTTCCGACGATCCTGCTGCTACTCCTAGGCTCAGGACCCATTAAGGGGATTCACAAGGCGGTTGCGATGTGATTCAGTGGCGGCGCTGAGGAGGCGTTGCCATGAGCGATCTGATCTGGTTGTCGGAGGCGCAAATGCGCCGGATTGAGCCTTATTTTCCCCTGTCGCATGGGATACCGAGGGTTGATGACCGACGGGTGATTTCGGGAATCATCTTTGTCATTCGCAACGGCTTGCGCTGGCGCGACGCACCCTGCGAGTACGGACCCCACAAGACGATCTACAACCGCTTCATCCGCTGGAGCCGGATGGGCGTGTTCAACCGCATCTTCGCGGCGCCCGCGGCCAAGGGCGGCAGGCCTGACCGGCTGATGATCGACGCCACGCATCTGAMGGCGCATCGCACCGCCGCCMGCCYGTTMMAAGGGGGGCTGTTCCCCGACGTATCGGGCGCACCAAAGGC